>Ga0310691_10000586_pt1 | contig 65583 bp, 100 predicted proteins | sample 176DNAGHGlowgp2_FD_203887 | JGI IMG/M metagenome (GOLD analysis project Ga0310691, IMG submission 203887) | Sheep rumen microbial communities from Palmerston North, Manawatu-Wanganui, New Zealand - 1766 DNA GHGlow gp2 (v2) (version 2) | ecosystem: Host-associated > Mammals > Digestive system >...
ACTTGGTACGGAGGTCAACCATAACCTCTCCACAAGTCTTTCCTGCACGAACCATCGCGGACTTGAAACCGACTGCGGGGAATCCCGTGCGGGCACCATCGGAGAGATAGTAGAAAGTCTTGGCGTACTCCTGCTCCGGCGTGGGTTTTACCTTTCCTGCCTTCTTGAGTCCCTTTTCCTTTGCATCGGTGACTTCCTCCAGAACCTCTACTCCGTGACCGAAGCAGTTGACGATAAGGGGAGCGATGCCCTGCACCTTGAAGGTGATAGTGTTGATTTTCATTGTTGTGAGCACCTCTGCGGGTGCTGCATTTTTCTTCGTTGCCATAATGTTTTTGTTTTAGAATAGTGTTAGTTGTGTTTCTTTCGATGCGTCCTTTGCGGACTGCGCGTATTTAATAAAGTCCTCGATTGCTTGCCGTCTTGTAAAAATGCTGACGGCTTTAGCCTTCAGTTCTTGGAGGACCATATTGGCGATGGCTACATCTTCTTCCGAAAGTGGATTAGGGATGTGGTAGCCACGCCGTGAACTACTTGACAAGACACATCGTCCGTGACTGCGGAGGCGTGTGTTCAAGTCTTCGATGTAACTTCGGACGGCACGATCCGGGAGTCCCAACATCCGTGACAACTCCTCGCGTGAAATCCATCCGCCCTCAAGTTTGAGAATAACATCGGAATCATTCATCTCTTGTAATCATTTCGTAGATTTTCGATGACGGGTCGGGGAGTATGATGCCAAGTTCCTGGGCAACGAACGCCTCGACCTTTCCAAGATATTCGGAGAACTCCTCGGTGGTAAGACTCGATGAGGAACGAACGATGGCGATTTTCTTGCCACCAACCTCCTTGATGTCGTATCCAATAAACTCCTTCTTGAAGAAGCGGTGGATAACATCTTTGGTATTGTCGGTTTCCTTTGACACGATACCGACTATTGTCCAGTACCACGCGTTCTGAGGATTTGTCCTCTTGCCACGATGCAACTTTACCGATACATCGTAGGATTTACCTTCGGGGAGGCCACGCAAGTAATCGCATATAGCCTCCCTCTCGGTAACGTCTTTGACCAGGAACTCCATCAGAACGGGAGATCTTCAGGTAAGGGGTCAAGACCCTGCGATGTCGGTGCAGGAGCAGGGGCAGGACGCGGAGTAGGTGCAGGAGCCGGGGCAGTCTGCTGAACGGGATGAGGCTCGTTGTAGGCAAGGCTCAAATACTTTATGCCGTTCTTGCTTGTCTTGAGCCAAGCGGCGATGCGGTAGGTCTTGCCACCGATGAGTGCGTTGCCCTCGTAGTCGGGCTGGTTGGGGGCGTTCTTCTTCTCGTTGCGGAAGAGACTGCCTGAATTGTCATTCTGCTGATAAGCCATAATTATTATTTGATTTTGAAAGTTATGTTTCCTTTGACCTCCGACTCCTTGATGTATTTGTCCGCGAGGTCGGGATGGTCTGCCTTGAAAGCCTTGCTATCAAACTTGCTCGTCTGATAAGGCCGTTTGAGAGTGATGCACAAGCCATCGACCTCAATCTTGTCGATGCCCTTGGATAGCATCTCGTTGTAGATGGACTCCTTTGCCAATGCGATGCTGTCCTCGACCTCCTTGACTTGCGCTTGGAGGTTAGCAAGCAATGCAACCGACTCACCGAGTCCTATGGAGAGGAATCCCTCGACAACGTTGGCAACCTCGTGTTCGGCGGGGTTAGCATCGGGAGTCCAGATGCTTCCCTCCTTCTCGCAGAGTAAGATCGCGTCAACGGTGTCCTTGCTCATCGGCTCAATCTCCACGAGCTTCCCACAAGTGTCTTTCAAGATGTCATCCTTGTTGCCCTTCTTGATGGGTAGGCAATAACACTTGCGAACCTTGATTTCGGGGTTGATAGCCTCGAAGAACACTTTATAGAAGCCAAGCTGAGAGGCGAGAGCGTCCTTGTGGACGGACGATGTGCGCTTCATATCTATGAGGTCCACGGTGTTCTCGTCAACCTTTGCAACGAGGTCGATGGATGATGCGACCGTCTCAAAGTCGGAGACAAGGTACTCGGTGGCGATGATGTCCAATCCGAGTTTCTTGAACGACTTGATGAGTGGTGTCTCGGGGATGGGGAGTCCATCGCAATAGGCTTCGATAGCCTTGTGTGCTTGTGTCCCGAGGTCCGCTGCGTGGTCAAGCACCTCCTGGTCAACCATCGTGTAGTTGGGCGAAAGATTTTGCTTTCGCATCAGTTCCGTGCACCCGATAAGCATCTTCTCACCGTCGAGAATATATGAATGGGTGAGAGGGTAAAATACGACCCTGGTAACTTTATTTAACTCCATTAGAATAGTGTGTATTGGGATTGTTGGATGCCAATTCTTTGATTGGCATAGTCAACGTAGTTTTGGGATATTTCAGTACCGATGAAATCTCGGCGTTCCTTTATAGCGGCAATCGCAGTTGTGCCACTCCCCATAAAAGGGTCATAGACAAGTCCACCTTCGGGGCAAGAGGCTAAAATTGCCATCCTTGCCAACTGCAAAGGGAACGGTGCGGGGTGCTTATTCTCTTGGATATGCGATATGTCCCACACATCCCCCCATCTTGCCATCTCTCCATTGAAATAAGGCTTACCTTTGGTGAATACAAAGATTTCCTCGTGGCGTGGATAAAACTTATCTTTTGCGACATCTGGGGACGACGGATACTTCCATACAATGTGTTGTCTTAAAGGAAGAGGACAAAGGTCAATAACCCAAAAGGGGTGACGATAAGTATGGTCTCGCCATTGTCCTTTGTGATTCCAATAAAGTGTGCCACCTTCTTTTAGGGAATAGGCGCACAGTTCAAGGATTTTCTTTATCCAATCCCTATAAGCATCATCGGGCATATCATCAGAGTATGTGTCATAACTCCTCGCCCTTCCGTTACGGTTGAATCCGCCAAAGTTGTATGGAGGCGAGGTAACTATCATATCACAAAATCCGCCCCCCCCCGTTTTGCATAAACTCTTGACAATCAGCCAAGTATATCTTGTTCCTTTCAAGACTTGATGTTGTCATCTCCTTCGAGTTTTATCCCGAAGCCTTTGATAAGGTCATCGGTGTGTTTTCTTGATGAGTCTATCTTTCGGACCATTTCATCGCCCCTTTGCGCCAACGCATTCAGCGCATCCACAAGGGATGGCATCGGAAGTCCGACAAAGGCAAGGACGGCAAGGTATTCGTCACCGAAGATTTCCTCGCCATCCTTTGCGAAGATGGACAACCACTTGACTATGCCAAAGAGGTCTTGCAGGAACTCATCGGGTGTCTTGCCGTTGATTGTCTTATTGCTTAATGCCATTTGCTTTCTCGTTTAGGGCGGTTATGAATCGTGCCTCGCGTCCAAGGATGGGGAGGTACTTCTTGTATGTGGTCTCAAGTTCAGCCCTTGTTTTCGCGCCCGCTATTGCTTTCAAAGCATCGGAGAGGGCTTGTGCCTTATCGTCGCTTTTCGTGGGCGTTGTAGGGCTTGTTTCGGGCGTTCCTGCGGGTATCTCGTCCGGGGTCTCCTTGTCGGGATCGGCAATGTCTGCGGTCGGGACAAGGAACACTTGCATAAGGACGTACTTGAGTGCGATGCTCTTGCACTTGTTGTAACCCTTGTCACCGTTGTCGGCGGCTTCGCCCCAGCCGTCTGCGGTGACACTTGAGCCATCCTCGGTGGAGACGAAAGTGAAAGTGAAATGGATGCGCGAACGGAACTGCATCTTCGGTTTTCCGTAGCCGTCAACGTAGTCGATGCGCTCTTGGATAGCCTCCGTCTCCGAGGGAAGGATGATGACCTTGTACTTTGCGAACAAGCCGTGGAGAGTGTTCATAAAGTCGTCGATGCCACGGAACTTGAAGTTCTGCTGGGTATTGGTTTGTCCTTTCTCGATAGCACCAACCTCGGACATTATCTTGCCGAGGGCGGGGTAAATCTTTGCGTCCATATTAGTTTCCCATTACAACCGTAGCAACTGGCACGATGACTTGCTTACGGCTCTCGTTATTCGTTGTGAGTAATACCGCACGTTTGGGTGAGTCCAAGCTCACCACAACATCGGTCTCGGTGAGTACGGAAAGGAGTGCGGTAAGAAGGTCGTGCTTGAATCCTATCTCCATCTCTTGTCCGTTGTAGGTCACGCCATCCATCGTCTCGCGCGCGGAGCAGCCGAACCCGATGTCCTGCGCCTCGATGGTAGCGCCGCCGAGGGTGGAAAGCGAGAACTTGATTGCGTTGGATGCCTTGTTGGCGCAAGTGGATACGCGCTTGACGGTGGCAAGTAAGTCGGCGACATTCGCGGTGAGTTTGCTCTCGTTGTCCTTCGGGATGACCATCTCATAGTTAGGGAACTTGCCCACGACCTTTACGGCATTGATGATGGTGTTGCCGAACGCGAAGGACACGTGGGCATCATCCTCGGAGAAAAGCACAGCGGTGTCATCATCTGGGAGTTGCGATGCGAGGAATCGTGACGCGGAGGAGGGTAACACGAACGGCTCAAGAGTGTCGGCGGTAAACGGAACGGTCTGGAGCGACAATGTGTGAGCATCCGATGTCACGATGTCATACGTGCCATCCTTGGGGTTGAAGTACACGCCACAAAGGACGGGACGGAGCTGGTCTTTGGCAACGGACGGTGCAACGAATCCGAGGGCATCCTTGAGGTCGGAACACACCATCGAGGAGGTGGGTCCCATAATGACGGTGTTGACATCGGGGTAGTCCTCGGTAGGGAAGCACGGCACGGTAAACTGTCCACCCTTGTACTTGATGGTGGCGATGTTCTCGCCGGAGGCGACGATGATGTCATCATCGGGCATAAGTGCTACGGAGTCGAGGAGGAGCTTGGCGTTGATGCAAGTGGAACCGGCATCGGTGCACGTTGCGTTGGTGCTCGACTCGACCGTGATAGAGCCGTCGGTAGCGATGACGCGGAGTGCATCATCGTCGATGGTGAGGAGGAAGTTCTCCATCATCGGGAACGACGGCTTGGCGGCGATGGCCTTGTACGCGGTGGTCAAGACCTTCTGCAAGTCTTTTTTGTTAGTCTGTAATTCCATAAAGATGAGTATTGAATGTTGGCGTTCCCTGGAGGAGTCGAACCTCCATCTTCTCGCACGGAAGCATATCCTAATCCCTATTTTGAAAGTGATACATCGAGGAACAGAAAAACTCGATGTCTTCCGCCGGACGTTGTGACCATCACACCGAGGGAGCGAGATGCCATCTGCTTTGAGAAGGCGAGAGTCAGTCTTGAAGGAATTGGCCGCTATGTCTTTCAGGCTCTCCGGCTTTACCCAACGTGGTGAGGAAAAAAGACAAATTGGCGCACTCGCCACGCGCGGGATTCCAACCTAATTGCTTCACGAGTACCGACAAGTACCTGCCATCTCAAGAGCCTACCTTCGCATCTCTTTGTCGCTTTCCGTTTCCGATAGTAGCGCGTTGGCCATAAGGCCACACACGATTACCATAAGTAACTGGTGCGAGTAACCGAAAAAAAGAGAGACGAAGGCTATTGCGCCAAGGGTGGCGAAGATGTATCCGAGGGTTTTCATTTGCGGAATTTTTCGAGATCGGACGGGAGGTATCCTGCTATGCCGTTAGCGACTGTCTTCTTGAGTCCCCTTCGGGCATAGTTTCGGATGGATGATTCACAGACGCCGAGGTATTGTGCCGCTTGCTTGCGATTGAGTGGTATCTCGGCATTTGGCTTGAGTGTCTGGAGGGCGAGTAGTATCGCTTCTCCGATGGTGATGATGCGGTCGAGCCGGTCTTCCATAGGTCATCAGAAGAGTTGTCCGTCTGGAACTCCGTCCTTCAGGAAGAGGTTTTCATAGATGCCGTGGACGAGGGTGTCCACTACGATGGAGTTCCCAGCGAGTTTGTACTGCTGGGACTCGGAGATGCCGGATGCCTGGATGCGGTCAATCTCTTCATCCTTCACGGCCATCAGTCTAAAACACTCCCTGGCCGTAAGCTTGCGGATTCTATAAATCTTTGCCATATCGTTGTTATTTTGAATTTCTATTATTTTCCATCCGTTAGTGAAGGCGAGGTTGGCGAATGTCTGCCGGACTGCTCCGATAATTTGCCCCCCCCCTCAATTCGTGATTGAAGTCATCAAGCAGGACGATCCTCATAGACTATCACCTTTATGCCCCCCCCCTGCTATAATGGTCGGAGCGATGTTTCGTGGGTTGATGAACTGGCACTCGGAGATGGATGTCTTCTTGTAGTCATCCAGATGCGTCCTGATATTCCCATTTGGGAGCAGAGTATAGACGATGTTAAAGTCCTTGCGAGTCCATTTCTTCATATAGCACCCAGTATCCGTAACTTCCGAATGTAGCGGTAATGCCAACAGATATGCCCCCCCCCCCCTATCTATTTTCGGGACTTTGCCAAGGGAGAATTTCGCGCCCTTGTCCCCGTGGAGATGCCGTCTGCGTTTCTCCTCTTCACTCCGCTCTCTCGTCAGTATCTCGGTAGTCAGATATTTCATAGATTTCTAATACACCGGTATTAGGATAATAGCCGCCCCCCCCGTGAGGCTTTTCAAGCAAGCCCCATCATACCTCGCACGGATTGTGAAGGCGCATCCGTCAAATGTCACATTTATCGGTATCGTCCTCTTCATAGGTTATCACGATGACACCCGTTGCTCCCCAAGTGCCAGTCCGCAGGAAATTAGCAAAACTCGTCTTCCAATATTGAGCCTTGATTCCCCTTGCTGCGCCATTGGGTGCCGGGTTAAGCGGGATCACTTTCGGTAACTCCTTCATATTCATAGCGGTAAATCTCTCCCGATGCGGTGAGGGTGGGACAAATCTCGCCCCCCCTATGACCCTTCCGCGCCTTGTGAGCGAGGATGTGTATGTGCCGTCGAAAACACCGCCAAGGGACACTTCGATGTAACCTTTTTCAGTCGCTTGGCGAATCCTTAATTTCTGTGACATACCAATAGTTGCCGTGGCTGATTCTCGTGTGTATCGTCCCCGCAATCTCAAGGTTGACCGAGGAGTTGTAGATGTCTATCCAGACCCCCCCCCCTAATCGGAATCACGCCATCGTCAAACATCCGCTGGAATGTCGGGACTATCTTCGCCATAGACTAATATGCAACCGAATCCGTAGCCGTGGGTACCGGCCATAATGCTGGGTGCGAGACCGAAGGTCGAGAAGACCCGCCCCCCCCCATCTCACTCGTCGGAGAGTACGTCCCCAGAGTCATCACCCTCAAGGAGTCTTTTCTTGTCATCGTCAAGGTTCTCGATGAACTTGTTGACCCTCTCCTGGTCGAGATAGTATTTCTCATCCACCTTGTCCTCCAGCATATCCTTGAGCCGGAGTTTCAGCTCGAAAGGTTCGCCGAAAGTGAAACTGCGGTCATCATCGCGGATGGACACCACGAAGATACGCTCTCGGTTTTGGGGGATGCCGTAATCCTTTGCGTTGAGAACCTTGCAGTAGTTGGAGTAGCCGTAGGAGGCAAGCTCCTGTTCCCATTTATGAAAGAGAGGAAGGAACTTGTTGCTTACCAAGGCCTTTACGTTTTCCATCATCAAGTACTTTGGTCTCTTTGCAAGGACGGCTTTGCGAACCTCCCATAAGAGCGAAGAGCGAGTGCCAGAACCTTCAATTCCTCCTGCTTGCTTACCGGCGTTAGAAAAGTCTTGGCAAGGGCTGGAGTAGGTCATAAAGTCAAAGTCCGGCACTTCATCCCAATTTATCTTGGAGATGTCTCCGTAGTTGAGGTCTGCGGCTTCGGGGAAGAGAGCATTGTGCGCCTTGATTGCGTAAGGGTCAATCTCGCTCCATCCTACAATCTTGTAGTCGAAGTCGGGGTTGATTTCCTTGAGACGCTCGAAGGCGAGAGCCTGGCTGTCGTATCCCGCGAAACCGAAAAAGCATCGAAGCGGATTTTCTTTCGTGTACATCATCTTGCTTCGGTTGCTACAGTGACATAGATAGGACTCTCGGAGGGTCTGGACTTGACCGTGATGCGGAAGTCCTTGTTCTCGCGGAGATTGTACTGATGGGCGGCGGAGCGGATCGTCTCGACCTCCTTGTAGTCCTTTGCAGGGAAAGTGCACTCGTCACCGAGGACAAACCCGGAGAAGAACTCCCGCCACTTGCGGGTCTCGCCGCTGATTAAATCGAATCGAATCATATATATAACTTTGTTTGGTTAGACTTGTAAAAACCTCCCGCACATCCCTGCGAGGGAGGAGAAACAACAATAACATTGAGTAAAGGTGGGGTGTCAGATGCCCCAGGGGTCGGCAGAAAGCCGAATCAACATTGCAAACATAGATAGTAATGTGAGGCTTGAGTGGGAGTCGAACCCACAACCACGGCGCAGATGAACTCTTTTGTGGAAAGATTTGAGTACTTGCATACTCTCCGTTTTCCTGCCCGTTGTTGTTACCACTTACACTACCAAGCCTTGCGCCGAGCATCTCTGCTGGACTTCCAATGATTGATTGCAATATGTCCTGCTCAGAGTTTTATCCCGACTTGCAGTACGGGCACGGAAAAATAGGAACAGAATTATTATGAAGAAAGAATCGCGTGACTTTTCCGTGGTATCTTTACGACATTGGTCGCAAGGGGAGATGGCTCATATAGTTCTTTCCGTCCGGCTCTCCACCGGCATCGGGACTCTCAATCGAATCCGAACGTCCTCTCACTTGTCTTTAGCACAAGCACTGGGTTGTGTTCTCACTCGCCATCCGCTTCATCCCTATGCCCCGCGCTCCTCCTCTCTTATCAAGGTGCAGCGCATCCTTACGGCATTCCAGCCATAAGACTTGAATCGTCATTCATTCCACGTGGGCAAACCAACGGCTTCTCACGGCTCAGATGGTATCGTGGAGTATATCCCCGAGGGGCAAAGAACTTTTCGGTTTATTCATAAGCGGACTTGCTTTTGTGAATCCTTTTCCCTATATTTGCCCTTGAAAACAACAATGTAAGAGGCTCGTATGGGGGTCGGGGGTTTCGTTTGAGCAGTCCGTTCATTTAGAAACCGAGAGCAAATATAGGGAGTAAATTTCGTTTTAGCAAACATTTATTCATATTTTTTTTGAAAAAATTTTCGCTTGAGCAGTTAACACCCCATCGAGAGCCAGAGTAAGGAACTAATACACAACACTATGGCTGAAAAAGAACAACCAATCGTCAAACGGCGGATTATGGACTACTATGAGTCGCTGGGGATGACTCCGGGCGAATTTGCGAAGAAATGCGGCATCGACGGTACGACCTTCTACCGCGACTCGCAGGAACTTCGCATCAGCAGTCTCATCCGCATCCTCAAGGCTTGCCCCGAGCTGGATGCCTACGAACTCCTGTTCGGTGCTAAACCGAAATTTGAGAACAACACCATCGACCTTCCGCTTGTCCCCTTCGATGCCGTAGCCGGACACCTCAGGGAGAGCTTCGAGGATTCCTACCCCGAAACCATCGCAGTTCCGAAAGCCATCACCCGTGGCGCGGACTTCGTGATTAGAGTGGACGGGGACAGTATGACACCGAGATTCCAGAGCGGGGAGATGCTCCTCGTCAAGAAGGTGGACGATCCGTCATTCTTCCAGTGGGGCAAGATATATGTCCTCGCCACCTCGCAAGGGTGCGTTGTGAAGCGGTTGTACCCAGACCGCGACGATGACAACTCCGTGGTGTGCCACTCCGACAACACCGCGAGTTATCCCGACTACACGGTCAGGAAGAACTCCATCTACGGGGTGGGACTCGTGGTCGGTCACATAGGGCACGATTAAAGGCGGTTTTCAAGCCCATACACGCGATTATATGGAAAAGACGGACATTGACCTATCCGCGCGTCTGCGCGAGGTTGTAAGGCGCGTTTCCTACGGGAACCAGGCTGCGTTCTCCCGGAGGTGTTCCCTGCCTACTGCATCGGTGTCAAGACTCTTGTCTGGAGAGTACAAGATGACCGAGAACTACATTGCGAAAATCTGCGCTGGAGTGGACTACCTGAACCCTGACTACCTCCGTGGGGAGTCGGACAAGATGATAGTGGATGACACGGAGAAGTTGTTGCGAAGCAAGGACGAGGAGATACGGAAGTTGAAGGAGGAGCTTAGTACGCTCAAGTGGCTGATAAAGAAGGCGATGCTGACGGAATTGGGGAAGTAGGCGGAAAAAGTTATCAACAAAATTGTGCGATGGTGTTGCAAATGTTGTGACATCTTGCTTATCTTTGTGGCAGAGGTTATCTCGCCACCCGCGTACACGGCGTAGAGACCACACAAAAGTCCGAATTGGATATAGACATATAGTGGACAAATCCTGTACGCGACCCATAAGGGTGGATGCGTCCAACTGAGAGCATCGAGGTAGAGATTACCCGATGCTTTTTTATTTTCGCGTACAATGACAAAAGTAGAAATTGAACAAATGAGAAAGTCGATGGTGATGCACACCATTAACTTTACCCTGGTTAAGTTGCTTGACTATAACTACCTCGCCGCTGACCTATTCCAATACATCTGCTATTGGGTGCTCAAGAACGAGGAGGACAAGAAAAACTTTCACGATGGGAGGTATTGGACTTACTTCTCTGCAAGTGATCTCATAGAGATGGAGTTTAAGGACTTGTCGAAATGGACGATACAAAGAGCCATTGGTCTATTGATAGAGAAGAAACTCTTAAAGGTCGGGAACTACAATGCCACGGGATACGACCACACTCCTTGGTACTCCGTGGACAAGGAGGACATTGAGTTTTACCACCCAAATTTAATCAAGTTATTTGCGAAGAAAAGACGGAGCAAAAATGCTCCAACGATGGTGCAGGATTGCACCGAGCCTGGTGCAGATTTGTCGCATCGAGAGAGCGAAAATGCTCCATCGACGGTGCAAAATTGCACCGACTCTATATATACTATAGATAACAACCATACTAACAACCTTGCTAACAACCAAGAAAAAAAAGATAATATTTTTTTAAATAGCCAACATCAACAAGTTGATATGGTTGTTAGTGAGGTTAAGGGGGATTCTAAGGGGGATTCTAAGGGGGATGCCAAGAGCGAACATCCTCTCACGCAAGAGCAATGGAAGAAGTACTCCAAGAAGATGCCCCAAGGAAAGTTCGATGATACCCTTGCACAAGACTTGAAAGATAGGATAGACAAGTATGGCGAAGATATGGTTGACGAGTATGTGGATTACGTTATGAGACTCTGGCCAGAGATAACTTACTTGCCAAAGTTCGTAGAGAAGGTGGGTGAACAATTAGACTTGGATGCTTCCGATGCAAGACGAAATGGGAAACCGTTTGGGAAGATTAAGAACGAGTATCGAATGAGGTGGTGATATAAAAACTCCCCGCGCATCACTGCGAGAGGAGCAAGTTTAACAAACAAAATTATTGAGTTATGAAATCCCCCAGAACGGGGATAACACAAGCGCAAAGCTACTTGAAAAACTTGACTCGACCAAAAATATCTTCCACATCCCTCTCGCTCTTCCGCAAATACTTGAGCAGACTCGCCAAGTTCTTGTGACCGCTAACCACCATTATCTGACGCATCGGCACTCCTTCCTGATCGAGCAATGTACACAGAGTCCTCCGGCAAGTGTGGCTCGACACCATCTTCCATTTCGGCACTCGCTTCTGCACATACCCCTCGCCCTTCGACTCCCGCACCTCGACCATATCGTTGATCCCTGCCTTCATACACACGGTCTTGACCTCTCTGTTGAACACCACCTGGCCGACCTCTGGGGCTTTCCCTCCGTTGCGCCTCAATGCCGTCTTCAGCCGTGGGGACAACGGCAGCACAACCCTCTCGCCGGTCTTCCGCTGGATGTAACGGAACTTCCCGTCAACGATGTTGTCAAGGGTGAAGGTGGAGAAGTCCTCGAACCTCGCGCCGGTGTAACACCCGATGATGAGGAGGTCGCGCACCATCTTCTCCATCCCGTCCGTCAGTTCCAAGTTCCATAACTTGTCAAGCTCCGTCTTGGTGAGGTACACGGAGTCGGTATCATTGGCTGGCTTCCTGAACTCGCGGAACTCCTCATTGGAATGGTACTTGAGTTTCAAGCCCTCCATCATCACCGCCTTGACCTTTGCGATGACGCTCCCTTGGTAGTTCTTGGAGTATTTCTCCGCGTTCATCCTCTCGACCAGACGGAAGTACCACGCGGAGTCGATGCCGTCCCAGCCCGCAGATGTACCCATCAGACGGACGAGAAGGTTGTAGGTGTTGCGCCGTTGTCTCTTGGCGGGATTGTCCTTCGATGCCCAATCATCGAAATATTGCCAAAATGAGGGGCGTTTCTTGGCATTATAGGCTGGAAGTGGGGTCTCGCTCCACTTGCCGTCCTTAACCCTCGCCAAAGCCTCGGAAATGGCTTTCTCGGACGAGAACTCGTCAAGGCAGGATTCGAGACCGATGCGGATGAGACGCAGGGCATTGTCCTTGGAGTATTCGCCCGTGCGCTTGCCGTTCCAATTCTTCGTCTTGGTGGTGATGCCAACGCTCTTCCTCCAGACCTTCCCGCGATGGGTGATGACCACACGGATCGGGGACTCCTCCCTGGAGGGGAAGACCAAATTGTAGTAGATGTTCATAGACTGTTATGTTGTTTCGCCACAAAGATAACCAAACTTACCAATAGTTGGCAAGGATTTTGGCAAGATTTGGGTAAAAATGCCCATATATGGGTAAGATTCAAAAAATGGGCATTGGGAAACAAAAACGCCCTCCCAGATGCGTGGAAGGGCGATTTGAAACGAAAAAGGGAGGCGATGTGCCTCCCAATATCAGTGACTCCTTCGTTATTCAAAAGTGACCCCATAACTATGTAAACATCAATTATTTAGGCGTATTGTTAATATCTTTTGGCAAGAAAGTTGGCAAGGCTTGTGGATTATTCGTATCTTGTAGTAAATAAGATAATGAGATATGAAACACGGACATTACTTCGTTCTTGATTCACGATGGATGAAAAAGATGCCACTTTCAAACGAGAGGTGGAAGACTGTGCACCCTCCCTTTTTGCCTATATATGAGGTTTCTAATAAGGGTAGGGTAAGAACCCTTGATGAAAAAGGGAATGTAAAGAGAATCAATAAGCAATCCCCCGATACCAAGGGTTACTTACGGGTAAACTTGCTTACAGAGAGTGGGGAGCGAAAGTGTGTCAAGGTGCATCGTTTAGTGGCAATGGCTTTTGTGCCCAACCCCGAGGGAAAGCCTACGATAGATCACATAAACGGGGACATTGCCAACAATGCTGATAGTAATCTCCGATGGGCGACCGTAAAGGAAAACAATAATAACCCTATCACTTGGGAAAGGTTCTTGGAGGCGAGAAGAAACCGAGAGAGAGCATATACTCTTGAGGTTGGGAGAATCGGTCAAAAAGTGCCTTACTATTGCCCGAACTTGCACGAGGCATCCTTATTCCTAAAGGCGGGAGAAGATGAGATTCACCACGCCATAAAGCGATACGGAGTGTATTACACGAAAAGGAATGGGGTTGACTATTATGCAAAAATGGAGGGGACGGACAAGATGCCAGAAGAGACTTTATTCTGACTTGTCCATCGCCTTGAACAACGTGTCGAGTCCGTTGTCCTCGGCGAGAGCCTTGACGAACTCCGTGTCCTCGACCATCTTCCTGGGTCTGCCCCTCTTGCCGGTCGGGACTGTACCATTCACCACCTGCTTTGTGGTGCTGGCATTGCGCTTGCGCCTCTTCTTTGCGGTGGCTTTCTTCTTCGCCTCCTTTTCCGCTTTCTCCTTGGCTTTCTTTTCCTCCTCGCGCATCTTGGCGAGTTGGCGGGTGAGGTCATCCCGTTGTCTGCGTATCTTGTCCTCCTCGGACTCGATGGGCTTGTCCTTGGCACTCCAAACGGTCTTCAGCACGGTGCATCCGTACTCCGACGATGCCCGCTCGTCGATGCCCACCACCTGGATGTTCCTGCCACCCTCGCTCTGGATGGTCACGTTCTCGGTCGGATAACGCACCGAGAGCATTTCTATAAGTTCTTTCGCTGTCATACACAACAAAGTTACAATAAATTCGCAATAATTTCCTAACTTTGTGGTATGAGTAAGAAACTGAAAGATTTATCCGACATCGAGAAGGCGGCTCTCTTGTGGGGATTCTACACCACTCCTGACAAGAAGAACGGATCGCTTTGGTCCCAGATGTTCGACCTCTGCCATCCGGGCAAGGAGTACTCCACGGACATCTCCAAGAAGAATGTCATCTCCGAATGGCGCAATTCGCCCTCGGTGGTGTCCTTCTGGAATGGCATCCAGGCTACCGAGGACAACCGCGTTGAGTCCCGCGTCCGTTCCGAACTCGCCAAGCTCGGTCCGATGGAGAACAAGCCGACAACATCCGCGCTCGTTGACAAGGTGCGTGACTTCACCGATGTCAACCAGTTCATCGCCTTCCTTAACGAACAAGCCAACACCATCTCCGACGAGAAGGACAAGAGGGAGTATCTGAAGATGCTCTCCGACCTGATGCGGTTCAAGGAGGGTAGCCAGACGCAGGAGGACATTATGAGGGTGTACCTCCCCCTGCGATGCTCGGAGTGTGTCCTGTACAAAAAAGAAAAGGCGAAGGTCAAATAGACCCCCGCCCTGCTTCGTTCGTTCGGACACACCGTCACCCTCGGTCTGCCTCGTTTGCCCTCCCCCTTGCTCGTTTAAGGTCGGAAAGGAGTATTGTCTCCGTCAAGAATCCACAACAGTTTCTCGATGCGTTCAAGTGGCATGGGAATCTGACCCCGGAGTGCCGTGGAAATACTCGCACGGGCGACACCGAGACGCTTGGCGATAACGCCGTGGCTGATGCCTTCCTCTTTCAGTCTGCGGGCAATATAGCCCCTTAAGTCCACCCGTCCCATCTCGGAAACCGGAGTGTTAAGCCTTTCTTCTCTTGTCATGGTTGTCAAAGTTATGGATTTATCTGAAAAGTGCCAGCGATTTTTCGTTCAATTTGACCTCACGGCGGCAAACATACCTCGAAGTCATAGCCGTTCCCGTGTGACCGAGAATATCTCGTATGTCCGTCAGGGGTGTGCCGTTCGCGCTCAAGTTCGTGGCGACACTGATTCGTGCCGAGTGCGAGGAGATGAATTTCCACTTCGGCCCTACCTCGTCCTTGCCACCCTTATGCACCTTGACTTGCTCGTCGATACCGGCACGCTTGCACAGTCGGCGTATCGTCTTGTTGAAGGTCGCAGTGTCCACCACCTTGCCGTTCGTTCGGAGCCAGCGCAACCGCGCCACCGTCCTGTTCGAGCAAGGGATTGATGCCGTTATGCCCGTTTTCTTCGACGTGTAGGTCAAGGTCGTGCCGTCCACGTTCTCCTCGGTCAGTTCGCGGATGTCGCTCAACCTCGCCCCCGTTTTCGTTCCGACAAGAAACTCGTTCAGCACGATTCGTTCGACAGTCGTTCGGGTGGGTACTCGTTCGAGTCGTTCGAGTTCTGATTCGTTCAGGTAGGTTTTCACGGGTGCTTCCCCTTTGAGTCGGAGGATGGTGGCGTAGTCCTTGCACGGGATCACCCCTTCGTCCTCGTATCTCCTGAGTAACGCAACCAGGGATGCCGCCACGGTCTTAGCGGAGGATGGGGCCAGGGACTGCCGGAGCTCGTCGCGGAGATTCATAACCCCGGCCCGTGTCAAGTCCGAAAAGTCCCGTATCTTGGCGTTACGGAGGTGTTTTGATATGGTGGCCGCCTGGAGCCCTGCGTGCTTCTGTACGGCCTCAAAAATCGTATCCATAGGCATTGTTAATTCATCCACCCGTTGCGATTCTCCCAAGCCTTGACGGACTTGATAGCTGCCGTCCTTGTTAGGCCGTTCTCGCATCCGAAAAGCGTGTTACCGATGAAGAATAGCACGCAATAGTTCGGATTCTGTACGCTCCACCACATCGACCGGCGGACTTCTACCCTTCGGGTACATTCGGGATTGTCGTTGCGGATTTCCTCCCACATAAGTTTAGCGCGTTCGTCCACCTGGAAACAAATCTGCTGCTCAATCATTTTCGTTGTCATAATCGTTCGATTTTAGTTGTTAGTAGTTGCGCCCGTGGAGCGATTCGGTCGCTCGGCATCGCACCCGTTCACGGGCATCCGTTCGTTCGGGATTACAGACAGGCACACACCTGTTCGGCCACCTTGCCGCCGTATTCCCGTCTTATCCGTTCAATCATCGCGTCGTCCACTATCACGTATATAGGGAACGTCGCGCACTGGAAACGCTCCTGAATCAGTTTGCAGTGTTCATACGCTCCGACAAAATCGTGTTCCAACGATTCGCGTTTGTACTCCAGACCGAAATACTTTGCTATCTCGATCCGCACGTCGATATGTTCGTTGTTGTCGGTCATCCCTGCCCACTCCTGGAGTTTGTCGGGAGAAATTGAAATCTTCTTCATATCCGTTCGTCTTAATTGTTCATCGTGTTTCGATTCAGCCAACGGTAATACTCCCCGTGGGACTTCCACGTTTGGTATATCTGCCAAATGTCGCGGTCGTCCAGGGGGATGTTCCCGAAGATGTAGGCCAGACAATCGGCGGTGCAAAGAAAAGCCCGTGTGCCCTTCATATCGTCCGGCATAATGTCGAAATCGTGGTCAATGCAAACACCGATAAGCACCTGGCCGTCCTCGCCCTGGAGGATGTCAAAACTACCAACGGATAAATTCGTGTGTGTGTCAATGATTCGGTACATGGTCGTTCGTGTTAGTCGTTCTTGGTAAGGTTGAAATAGCGCACAACGGGCTGGATCATCTGACGGAAAAATGCCCCGTTGTTCACAGGAAGGGCAAGCTCGGAGTATATCTCGTTGCTTATCCCGTTGTCGTGGTTGTACTTCATAATAGCCCCCAGGCGTGCCCAGTAGTCGGCGTTGCCGTTCCTTACTGTGGCGTTGTTGATTAAAGGTATCATAACCGTTCGTGTTAGTTGTTAAACATTCGTGTTTTAAGTCTTGAGCCTGGTAGGGGTTGCGGTTCCCTCTTGCCGTTCGTGCGCCACGCTTGGGCCAGGCTTGTCCGTTCGGTCAGGCTATCAACTGACGGCCTAAACCGATAAGTTTCTCCATCTGCGAGTATTGCCAACGGTTGCGCTGGAACAAATCGCGGAAGGAGGACGGGATTATATGCCCGATAAGGTAGTCCAGTACGGCGTTCCTCGCGTCAATCTTCATTGTTGTCCAAGTCGGCGTGCTCGTTCCTTTCTCGTCGGTCAGTCCTGCGGCGTGCCACCTCGGAACGCATAAGTTTATAAGTCTGTCGAAGTCCTCAGACGAAAGGAGAAAACTCCATTCCTCGGTTGTTACCCGTTCGCCCGGCCTCGGCATATTCTCGTCGCGTACCTTAAAATCGGGCTTCGCCCTGAAGTCGTTTTCCTGGAGTACCTGGGTAACGATCCCGCCTACCTCGGCCTCGTGCACCTTGTCACCGAGAACGCATAAATCGTACTGTTCGTAAAGCTCGGACAGCTTGGCCCGTACCCTGCCCGTCACGTTCGTTTGCAACTCCTGAAGTAGTACCGTGTCATTCGTTTTCATATCATTCGCGTTTTGATTGTTATACATATAGTCCCCCTTGTTCGATTATCTCCACTCCCTGCCGTTCGCCTCAAATTCGTATTCGTTCGCTATCATCTCCTCGCGGATCACCTCGTCGCTATACGACGATTCGTTTTGCTTCTCCCAGGCGGTCGCAAAGTCACTCAGCAACTCGCCGATAAAGTCGTGGATTGAATCGCCACGCCTAACCGCATCGTACATATTGTTTAGTGCGTTGTCCACTGCGGAATCGGAGTAAACTCCAGTGAGACAGTAAAAATACGGGTCGTGTATAGTCCGTGCAATCCGTCGCTTCTCCCAACCCTTATAATACCGTCTGCGGTTATCCAGGGCATCGGCCACGTCGTTTAAGTAACGGCACAGCATCCGGCCGCCCTCCTCGTCCTCCACGTCTGCCCACCGGCTACTCGTCATCGTCCACCGTGGGCGGCCCTCCAGGTCGCGGACTCGAATACTAAAAACGTCCTCGATCTTATCAAGCGTTCCCCTGAAATCGTCATCGTTGCACTGACAAAGAAACTGTGCAATCGAGGAACGGCAATTTTCAATCGCCCTCTTCTGGGCCTCTTCGTTCAGCTCCTCAAAGGTGTAAACGTTCGTCACAATAGTTTTCATAAAGCAAAAGATTTAATTTGTTAAACATTCATTCGTGCCCGTTCTCCCACTCGCAGGGAGGCGCACTCGTTCGCGTGCGGTCGCTATCGTTCGGGCATACCCTCCGGCTCGTTCGGTCAGTCCCTGCCCCTCGTTCGTTCGCCTCCGTCCTCCCTGTCCGTGCCGTTCGCTCCCCCTGCCTCGTTCGCTCGGCATCGTTCGGCCCAGTCCGTAAGCCTGGGAACGAATAACCACGAGAAAATAAATATCCATCCGATAATCATTTGTCTGTCCTCCGTCTGTTAAATTGTCATACTGCAAATAAAATCGTCGTCGGTAAATTCGACCCCTTCGTACTCCCTGAAAATGACGGGATCGGGCACGATTGCACCGGCCCGGGCTAAATCGTCATAACTGGGCGCGTCATAATCTCGGCCCACAATCTCCGCAAATTCGCCACGATCGGCAAGATTGCAAAGGTAGTTTTGCTTCAGCTCCTGGAGCTGTTCCAAATCCAAATCAAAAACTGTCATAACTCAAAAAATTAAACGTTCATTTCATTTGTCCATACGATAAGGGCATTTGTCCCGTAATAAACGCTCGTGAACGAACAGTTATAACCGTTCGCCCGGAGTGTGTCGATAATACGCAGCGCGTGATTGTGGGAGCCCGGACGGATTATAACCGTTCCGTCTTTCATCTCCCGAAAACTGGGGTTGCTTGTCATCTCCGTTCTGGGAACGCTTTTGACAATCTTTTTAATCTCGGCCAGTGTCATAACTCAATAAATTTTTGTCGGTCAAACTTTCATTTGTGGACTGTCTCAAATCTCAATCCGGGGGCAAAATTAAGATAAATATTTTTATCGTGCAATAGTTTTCGCAAAAAATATCAAAAAAATTTTCGTTCGTTCATCTTCGTTCGTCCGTTCGTGTCCTCAATCGTTCAAAATCATTCGTTCCGATCCGTTCAAATTCGTTCATTCGTTTGCTTCGTTCGTTCGTTCAATTCGTTCGACCTATTACACGCATATACACGCATATATGCGCCCGCGTGCGTACTTATATATATAGCCGGTCGGAGCTCCTGAGCTCCTGGGAGGATTGCACCCAGGAACGCCGTCGGAACGGATCAAAGGAACGGCAAAAACACGGCACGCAAAAAAATCAAAAAAAAAGTTAAAAAAAATTTGTAGGATAAAAATATTTACCTATCTTTGCAGTGAACAAAGGAACAAACAAACAAAAAAGATATTAAAACAACTATTAAAAAGTATTGAGTTATGAAAACGAACGATCTTGAAAAAATGCGCCAGGAGTTAGAAAAAAAACTTCTTTACGCTGAGATGGAAAACGAATTAAACGCCCGCGCCGGTTTTGACTGGGGAACAGTTAAAATTATTGGCGAATCTTGCACCCAGGCCGGGAAACTCCAAACAACAATTTGGCGCGACGGTTACGGGCACGACGGACTAACAGCCGCGCAAGTTTGCGAAGTATTAAACACGTTCCCACAAACGGAGCGCAGCCGCGTATATATCGGACTGGGGAAATATGACGAATTAAGTTATATTTTCGAGACTGAACGCACGCCAGGACACGCCACAATTTTGCGCCTTTCTTATATCTCCGACAATTTAGATTTGTCGCTAAATATGGCTATCGATCCAAACGACGAAGATACAACGCAGTTTTTTAGACTAACAGCCCGCGAATTGAGTGACACGGAAATAAATTTGTATCTTGACGGCCGCCGGACAAAATACAATTATAACACGCGGCACAATTTCCAATATTATACGTTTAATCTCGGTAAGGTCGTAAAATTTCAGGGAGGCCGGGATCGGCAAGTTTCCGAAGCTGCCGCCACAACAATAGCCGCAAATCTTTGGTGCCGGGCTTCTGAGTAACAACAGCAACAAACACAACTATACAACAGTAACAACAAATAAAACTATACAACAATGAAAACCGAATCAAATAAAATTCTTGAGAATATCGGCGCGTTCCTGAGTGTTCAAAAAAATGCGCTTGCAAATACTGCCATTTGCAACACGTCCGACGTTTTAGATATTATCCACACCGTCCGCGAATCCCTCGAAAGGATCGCCAGGATTGAAACGCCGGCCGCGTCCCGTGCAAAATTTAATCTTTGGTCATACGTCGATAAAAACGAATATCGGCCCGCAATGGAGTGTATTTACTGCGATAACGGTTATAAAATCGCGTCCGATTCGCATATCCTCGTGGCCGTCAAAGAATCATATTCGCCAGAAGATGAAAACAGGATATATTTTTAGATTGTCCGCGATTCTGGCAATTTGTCCGCGATTCGTCGCCGCTGGGATTCTCCAAAAAATCGCGCCCAGAAATTACGCGCCAGGAGTGAACAAACAAACAATGATTGACACAATAGAAGATATTTTACTTTCGCGTTCCTAACTCAATAACACAACACACACAACACGACAACAGCCCGCAAAAAATCGCGGGCTTTTTTCATATCCTCAAGAATCGCCACAAAACGCGCCCAGAATCGCAACGAACACAACAGGATAATAATTTATATTGTCGGACTGTTAAAACACGCCACAACGAAAGAAACACGGCAAAACGGCAAGATAGAACAATTTGATATATTGAGATTCTCAGGAACACGGGAAAAACGGAACGGATCACAACACGCCAGGAGGATAGCAAACGACAACGGCCGGAACGGGATGAAACAACGGGAACAAATCAAGATAACCGACAACAGAAATACAAACAACAACGGAAACGAACACAGGAGGAAAGGAACACAGGAGAAACAAAACAAATGTATTTATAGACGTTTTCCGGCTTCTGGGAACGTCTTGAAACTCAGTAAAGGAACGAACACGGGCACAGAATCGGAACGGGATAAAATAGGCTACATTATAACAATAATATAGCCAAAATATTGATTTTAAGGGCTTTATTCGGCACGAATTGACGGAAAAATCAAGCCTAAAAGACGGGGAGACCCCGCACCTGGCGCAAGCCAGAGCGGGAGTGACTTACCAGATATTTTTTTGTTTTTTATTTTTTTTGATTTTTTATTCATTTATGCGTGGGATATACACCGTAGGTGTATAATTGTGTGTAGGAGTGTGTGGTGTGTGCTTGTGCCGGAGTATGGCACAATTAGGGTAGGTAGTGGAAATAAAGTATCATTTTTCAGTGAGTGGGCGTAGCCCCGAACGATGGCCTCGCGGCCTTGAGCGAGATTGCGTGAAAGGCGAAAAAAACGAAAAAAGCGTGAAAAGAGTTTTATATTTTTTTTGTAAGGTTTTTGTGTAGTTTTTATAGAACTTTTATTAGTTAACACCTTTTTGCAAGTTTGGGTAAGAAGTTATTAACAATCGGTTGAGAAGATATTGATAGTTAGTTGAGAAGTTATTATAATTGCAAAGAGAAGAATTTTGATATATGTTAGAAGATTGTAACCTTTATCGCTATGCTATGGTCAGGTCTGATATGAGCATAGGTTGTCGTATTTTGTGGTCGTATTATTGTACTCAAGCCTCGGTGATGGTGTTGTCGGTAGGTGAGAAGTTGGAGGAGTTATTGTGTGCGCGTGGTGAGGTGTTGGTGCTGGAGGGTATGAGTTATGCGAATGTCCCTGGTGCGATGTTGGGTATGTCCCGTCATCGTTGGAATGTTGTGATGGGTGAGATGTATGAGTTGGGGTTGTATCGTAACGAGCGTTTGTCGTTTCCGTTGGATATGCAAGTGTCTGGTTTTTTCCCGTTACGGAGTAAGCCGGGTATGACTCCTTGGGACATTGCTTTGTACTCCTGGGTGCTTGACCGCATAGAGTATGGTGGTGGCACGATGACGGATGTGACCAATGCCGCGATTGGTGCTGGTCTTGGCTTGACGGAGTACTCGGTGCGTAAGCGGAAGGTGGGGATGTATGCCCGTGGTTGGTTGGAGCCGGTGCGCCGTGGGCAGATGGTGTATTGTGCTGCTCCAGATCTTGTGCGGAGTGATGGTTATGTCTATCCGAAGGTTTCCTCGCGCAAGAGTACCGCTCCGAGGTTGAACTTGGATAAATAGGCTACATTATCAACAAGTTATCAACAATCGTACGGGTGTTGTTGTGAATTATTGTCGGATGTTGTTATCTTTGTTGGCGTATGGGAAACGGAAAGAGCATACGTAGTTTGACACCGCCTCGTCGTACTATTGCCATTGGTGATTACGTTGAGTTGGGTGGTGTGCGTTATGAGGTAGTGTCGCGTGGTGCGATAGAGTTTCCGCGTGATGCTTGTATGGGTTGTGCGTTTGCTTCGCGTAATTGTCCCGAGTACTTGGCGTGTTCGAGTTTCGACCGCCGTGACAAGGTTAGCATTTGGTTCAAGGAGATATGAAAGTCAAGCGAGGAAAAGTCAAGTTAGAGAAGGGCGACCGTAGGGTTGGCAACTTCGTGTACCACCGTGAGAGTGGTCATTACAAGCTCCAGGACATCGGTGGTGTGATGTCTATCCGTGTGAGCGACGTGTTGCTTGCTGGTCGTATGATAAGCGAGGTGTTTGACGATGGTGGTGAGAACTTCCTTGCGAACTACGCCGCGACGATGTACAACGTTATCGGTTGTGTGCCGGACGTGGAGTACTTGACAGCATTGAACAAGTGCGCCGTTGACTGTATCAATCGTCACAAGGACTTGTACGGTGTGAAGGATGACATCTCCGCCGAGGAGGATGCCAAGATACTCCGCGAGGAGCGTGAGTTGGCCGAGGCCGAGGCAGAGGTGCGTAAAGAGGAGGGTTTGGAATGACGCAGGACGAGATGGGTGTGATGCTGAATCTCCGTGCCACATTGTCGGAGTACGAGCATTTTATGTCTCAGTTGTCCTTGATGATTGAGCGCGGTGTGGATGTGCCGTTGTTTGGCACGATGTCTTTTCCGATGAAGGACAAGCTGTACAAGCAGGTGCGTGACTTAGTGTTGGGCCAAAGTGCGATGGTGAATGACGGCAAGTGAGTTTTATAGCAAGCGGGTGAAGATAGGCGACGTGGTGCGTTATCGTGGTCACGATGTCCAGGTCTTGAACGCCTTGACGGTTAGCACCGACAAGCAGGGCAAGGATATGCGGGTAGAGATTGCCAAGGGTGTGTGGGTTGATGTTAACGAGATAGAGTTATGGCGATAATCACTGATACTGACGTGCGGAAATGGGTGGAGAACATCCAGAATTGGCTTCCCGACGGTAGGGCGTTACTTATCACCAAAAACGACGTAGCATATTGCGAGAAAAATGAAGATACAGACGATAGAGGTTAGTGGCTTTATGTCGATGTTCTGTTCCCTGCGGTTGCCGTATGGGAAGAGTCCTCGCGTGAAAGGCTCTTGTGATTTCTTCCTTGAAAACGACCAACTGAACTATGGTGCGATAGTCACGCCACATCCGAAGGACTTGGAGTTGGTGCAGAAGCTCATCACGCGCGGTGACGAACACGCGAAGCCGATGCGTGGTGTCATCGCCTATGCGCGGATAGATGCGCCCGTCTATTTCTTCGTGGAACTCGAGACATATCGTGCCGGACACGAAAGGTTGTTCTCGACCAGCACGATGCACGTTGATGCCAAGGGGCTTCAAGGCGAGGAGTTGCAGAGGGTCAAAGCGGAAATACCGATGGGGCACGAGATGACCAAGGTGGATATGTTCTCTTATCAATGCTTGCGTAACATCGTACGCCAACGTGCCAACCACCGTCTCCCCGAATGGCACGAGTTCATAGATTGGGTTCACACCTTGCCGCTTGCCGAGGAACTTATCTTTGTGGGCTTATGATAGAGATTTTGTTTTACCGCCATCCTTACTTTGCGCTCCTGCCCGAGTTCGAGTTCTGGGACGGGTTGATAGCCTTCAGTTGGTTGGTATGGTCGCTTGAGATAGATTTCAACGGGGACGATGAGTCTTCGATGTCTTATTAGTTTTTGGTTTAGTTTTAGTGTTTTGCAGAAAGGGCCGCGCCGTGATGGTGCAGCCCTTTTTTCATATCCACGCGAGGAAGAGTCCGATGGCTATTCCTCCGATGTCGCACACGATGTCGTGCCAAGATGCCACGCGTCCGTGTTCCTTATCCCATAGTTCCTTGCCGATGCCGATAAGGAGTGTGATGCCACCGGCAATCGCCCACGGGAAGATGAGCGATATTGCGATGGCGATGAGAGCGGAGGTCTCGAGGTGGAGGAGTCCGTCAGTCTTGATCCAGTCGCGGATGCTTCCTTTCATAGACGAAATGATAGAGGATGCCACCGAGACTTGAGAAGATGAATCCCTCAAGGACACCGATGATGACGAGTCCCATAACAATCCATTTGGCGACCTCGGCGAAAAGTGAGCCTTCGATGACCTTGCCGAAGCAGAGTCCGATGATGGCGATGATGACGGCGGCGACTATCGCCACCCATACTGCCAGTTTCTTAATGAATTTTGCTTGTTCCATATCTTTGTGGTATTAAAGTTCTGATGCTCGGATGGGTATCATTTTACATCTGCACCTGCTATGAAGAGGCACAATCTGCACATCCAAAGGGTACGGACTATTGGCAACGGCTTCGTCGCATACCTCGCAATCGAAGGATGAACCTCGCTCCACGCGGTAGGCAACGATGTCCGGGTCTCGGCCGAAGTCCAGGAGCAAGCCACGATTGTACCCATCCAGCACCTCGTACTGAATCATATTAGCCATCGCGTTGATGGGATTGGTGTCATTTCCGCGTCCGACGTGGAAGCCACGACTTTGGATAATCTCCGCGTTCCACCTTTCGGGATGCGCGAAGGCATCCTTCATCGGCTCCCATCCGTAGGGATTAGATAGGAAATGCAATGCGTCTCCGAGGATGTCGGCATTGTTGAGCTTGTTTGCGAAGGATACCGCGAGGTATCCCTCCAAGAGAAACCTGAGCGCACTTGCGTGACGGTCCATCCTCTCCTCATTGGTTTGTCCGTTGCGCTCACGGTGAATCCAGGCGAGTACCGTGTCATCGTCATCGTGATTGTCTATTGTCTTTAATGTCCTTGTGTCGGCCTCCTCAAGCATCGCGTCCGAAAGTTGTATGAGCAATCGGTTGACCTCATCGGAGAGGTCCGCGTTGGCATTGAACGAGAACCTCTCCCCGAGGAACGAATACTCTTGGCAAAGGACGAGTATCTTCCGAATGGTCTCCAAGACCTCGGATGTCACGCGCCCTTTGATGCCCGTAAGGATGTTTGTTACTTGGTCTATCGTCATACTTAGTTAGTCACTTGCGAGATGGTCTGTCGCGCGGTATTGACGGGATTGCTCCTGTCGGTAAGTGTGATGGCCTCTTTCTGCGCCTCACCGACCATCTCATCGTGTTCCTGCTGGAGTAGTCGCTTTGCTTCGTCGAGTGTGCCGAGTCCGAGTGTCTCGTAGATGTACTCCGTTGCCGACCGCTTGGATAGCGCACCGATGGAGACGAGTTGCACGACGGTGTTGACGATTTCGCTCTCGGCCATAAATGTCCACGGCTGGAGTGTAATCTTGATGTTGAGTTGCTTGAACTCCGGGAGGAGGCTTGCCTCCGTGCCATATCCCTCGATGAAGATACGCACCACCGTGTCAAGGAACTCTTGGTATGTCTTGGCATCGTCAAGAGCCTTGAGGTAGGAGTCCTGCATAAGTGTCTTGACGGTGAGTGACGAGATGTCGCTACCACTCTTGAGCTCGGGAGTCTCCACGGCGAATGAGCATCGCATAATCTCCTTTTCGAGTTTGGTGAGTTGGACATCGAAGGAGCCGGACGAATCGGCGGGCTCCAGGAAGCCGACCTTTGCGTTTGGATCGGTGGAGTTAATCTGCGTTGGTGTTCCGTCCACGGACCCGTCCATCTCGAACTCCGCGCCAAGTGCATAGAGGATGCGAAGTGCGTACTGTGCGTTGTTCTCTGCGAGTTGCGACATCGCAAGTTCGTGCGTCTCGATGAGTGACTGGCTTCCCGCCCACGCGGGTTCTCCGTAACGATGGTAGGCAACGGGGCAGAAGGAGAAGGCGTGTGGACGGAGAGGTGATGAGACTATCCATCCCTCGCCACGCATCGCCTCGGCCTCCCAAGGTGCGACACTACGGTATTGGATGTAGTTGTCTTTGTCCCATACGTCAAGGAAGGTGACGATTTCGGAGATGCCCTCGTCATTAGGGTTGATAATGGCGCGTGTGAACGTGCGTCCGAAGGTGTCAAGTTCGCCCGTCATCGGGTCGAAATGTGGATAGAGTGTGTCCCCTTTGGCGAAGGAGAAGATGCGGTATCCGAACCGACCCCCCGACTTGTAACCGCAGATGGCAACGTCACCGACCTTGAGGTCATCGGAGATGGCGAGGTGTATTCCCGTGTCCATTCCCTTGACGGACCACCCCTCCTTGAACTGCGCGAGGTGCTGTTGTGATGTCTCATCGGACTTGGACTTCGCCGATGTGATGTCGGGTTCGTAACCCGTGAGAGCCACCACCCTCTTGGTATGGATTCGGCGTTGCCAAGCGACCGCGACGCGGGAGCGGACTTTCGCCTCGCGCTTGTGCTTGGTCTGGTCGATGAACAAGAGGTTGGGATAATACTTGATGGAGTTTATCTTGTGCGAGGTAGGGTTGTACTCGCGCAGGAACTCCGCTTGCGAGACCGTCTCGTACTTTAGTGCCCCGTTGGGAAACCCATCCTCGGATGGCAGCATCCGTACAAACGGCTCTTTTGTCAGGATTTGATTAGGTGTAAGCATAGCTATGTTATATTACCAGATGTTGAAACCTTTGCGTATGGGCGATTGGTGGACATCGAAGAGTGGTTGGAACATTATGAGTCCCTCAATGAAGTCGGGGGAGTGTCCCACCTCGATTTTCATTTGTTTCTTGTCGATAATCTCGAACCTTGCGCCCGTATCGTCCTTGCGCTTGAGCGCGAGTCTTTCCTCGTCGAGTCTTTGCCGGACGGTGAACGTGTGTCCTTTCTTGTCGGTGAACTTTCGCTCCAGGAGTGCCTGGTCGATGGACCACATTGATTGCTTGACCTCCCTCACCCATTTCTCCGCGCTTTCGGACTTGAGGTTGTTCCACAAGCGGTTGTCGGATGGTGCGCTCTTGTTGTTGAATGGCTTGCACATACGGAACGCGGAGTGGTTGGACAACCACACACCGAGACCATTGGCATCGAACGTGAAGTTCTTTTTGCTTATGCCATTCTTTCGGAGGAAATGCTCGATGAACGGTATGACGGCATCGGACATCTCGCCGAACCACGCATCCATATCGTAGATGTGCCGTCCCTCGGCGGCATAGATGACGAAGAAGTCCCCGACGATAGCGACATCGCACGATGCGCGTTTGATGCCGTCCCCACGTTGCTCGGTGTTGTCGAAGAACTTTCGCATATCCTCACCCGACAAGAGTCCCGTTCCCTCGTCGATGTCGCGCCACACGCCCGAAAGGTCATTGATGACCGAACCATCGCCCTTTGATGCAAGGCGTGAGATGTATCGCTTGTCGGTGATTTGGAGAATCTTGTTGTCGGAGTAATCGCCCTCGATGAACTGGACGGTCATAATCATATCTTGCACCGTCACGTCATCGCGTCCGAGGACCAACAAGTCAATCTTCTGCTTTGCCTTGGGATGGGCATAGACCTCCTCCCAAGTGTTGCCCCACGCGATCTCGGAGTCATCGCCACCGTACTTGAACATATACCGCACCTTCCCGTCCCTTTCCTTGATGACGGTATCGGTCTCGGGGTCTATGTACCACTCGAGGAACTTGCGGAGTTTGTTTTTCCATCCTACGGGGTTGCACGTTGCTACCATCTGGGACTTGACTCCGGCGGTGTTACGGTTGACCGCCAAGAAGTCGAAGATGACATTAAGGTCATCGCGCGTATGTTCGGGTAACTCCTCAAGGTCTATGTACGCGAGTTCCGCACCACGGAAGCGGTCGGATATTTTGCCGAGGTCGGCAATATGCTCCATCTTCATCGTTGCGCCCTTGCCGTCAAGGAAAGCGAACTCGAATGTGGACTCCTTTGCCGTGCCGAATCCGCGAAAGAGCTTCTTGGCCTCTTTCCACGGTCCGCGTCTCACATCGTCCTCGTACTTACGCACGGCGAACATCGACACGTCGGGGTTGAACATATAACGCATTGATTTAATGAGACTTATAGCAGTCTTGCCGCCGCCTTTTCTTCCGCCAACTACAAGCAAGTCAGCCTCCGCGAGACACACACGCTCTTGGAATCCCTCTTGTGGAATGAGGTTGATAAGTCTCTTGCCCTTGGTCTTTCGGTCAAGGACATCATCGCGTATAGATTGCGCGAAGTCATTGGTATAGACCTCTTGTCCGTATCGTAGGAACACGGGGTCGAGGTACTGCCTATCATCACTTTTTTTCTTCATCGCTTACAAAAATCACAATAAAATCACAATAAAGTTGCAAAGTGACGATGTTTTATTGTGAAAAGAATGTATTTTTGGCACAAAGTGATATGGTAGAAGATGGAGAAACCGACATATTACAGGGTCTGTTGCCCGAATTGTGGAAAGTTCCTGAAGGTTAGGATTCTCGAACTTCGCGGTACACTTCGGTACTCTCTCTACTGCACCTCGTGTAAGCAATCGAGTGTGGTTGAGTTGAGTGACATAAAGGCCAGGGAATAGGCCGCAGCAGACTAAAGTCCAGACCCTTGTAGGTCACAATATAGTCCGTTACGGAGGCGATTAGGTTCGCCTTCGTGGCGGGCTTTTTTATGTTTAACAAGTTCTTTTACAACGAGATGAAAACTAAAATCATTAGCGCACTCAGAACTAAGTATCAGCGCTTCGGGCTGAGTAATGAGGCTGTTGACCGGATTGCCTCCGCGCTGGAAAAGACCGTCACCGACGAGAGTGGAATTGACGCTGCCCTTGCTGAAGCATCGACAATGACACTTATCGCAGAAGAGTTACAGAAGTCGGCTGATGCGGAGCGTCGCAATCGCTCCACGCTCCAGAAGTCTTTTGATGACTACAAGAAGGCACACCCGTCCGATGAACCCGATCCCGTGGTCAAGACCGAGCCGAGTGGCAACGAGGCCATCCTTGCGATGCTCAAGCAGATGCAGGATGACAACAAGGCACTCAAGGCAAGGCTTGATGAGAGGGATGCCAATGCGAGGACGGACGAGATGCGGGCCAAGGTTTTGGCAGGGCTGAAGGCTTCCGGGCGTGAGGACAGCGCGGTTACGAACATCATTATGCGGCAGTTTGCCGTTGGTAAGGACGATACCGCCGATACCCTCATCGAGAAGTACAAAGGCTCATACGATGCCGACTACAAGATGATTCACGGTGACGGTGCAGTCCCTCCCGTGGGAAATTTCTTCCCGAAGAGTGACAAGCCCGATGCCAACGAGTTTGCAGGTGCGGTCGAGCGTCTCCGCGTCAAGGGTGTGCTTCCTGCCAAGAAACAGTAATCATTAAACCCTTAGAAAATGAGTACCTACAACACTTATTTCAACAAGAACATCCAGGCGGGTGCAGAAGTTCCCGTTTGGCTTGGTGTGGTGTCTCCGATTCCCGTGGGTGCGGTACTTGGCTCCGACTATGCCAAGGCCGGTGCTTTCTATCCCGCCGGAACTCCGATGGCTCTTGATGCCGACGGTCGCACCGCCACTCCTCTGCTCGGTTTCGTGGTTTTGAACTACGCCACCGATTCCACCAACTCCCTCATCACCGTCAAGGGTAACGTCCCCGGACTTGCCCCGAAGGCTACCGATGTCCTCCAGAAGGTCGGTGCGACTTTCGCCGCCACCGCAAAGGCTTGGTCTCCCGCTTCCATCGCCGCTGGTGCTAACGATGGCGAGTACGTCATCACCGTAGCTACCTCCGGCATCGACGTGGTTGCCGCTGGCGATATGCTGGCTTACTCCGCCGGAACTGTCGGTGCAAGCAAGTCTCTCGCCGTCAAGCCGGAGTACTACCTCTACAACGATGTCGCCATCGACCACATCGCCAACAACGAGTCCATTGAGAACGTTCAGGCATCCGTGTCGCTCGTGAACTTCCACGGCGAGGGCATCCTCATCAAGAGGACTCCTGCTGCCGGTTGTGCCGCCGCTATGAAGGCCGCCGTTCCGAATGTGTACCAGGAGGTCCGTTACTAATCCTTAAAAACGAGAAAGCATTATGGATACTTTTGCTCCTGAAACCCATTTCGATGCGCTGTTCTATGCGCTTGGCGGTGACTTCGCTCGTCTCCAGCCCTTCGTAGATGCCATCCTCGCGGACTACAACGCCCTCGAGATTGACGGCTTCACTTTCAACGATGACCTCCTCGACGACTTCACCTTTGAGCAGGTGGAGAACTACGTTGGCATCGCTCCTCTTGCCTCGGTTGTTGACCCCGATTCCCCGGCCATTCCGTTTGGTCGTAAGGGCCAGAGCCTCGGCACTGGTAAGATTCCTCGTATGAAGACCGTCGAGTATCTCAACGAGGCCAAGGTCCGCACCCTCAAGAAGCTCATCCGTCGCCGCGATGTCGGTGCACGTGAGATTATGGCTTCCGCCGGTGCATCCATTGGTGAGATTATCGCCAATCAGGTTGCCTCCTTCACCAACGCACTGACCTATCAGCGCGACCAGATGGTGTCCACGGGCGGTGTCATCTACAACGCCACCAACAACCCTTACGGTATCAGCCTTTCCCTTTCGGCTCGTGTTCCTTCCGCGAACAAGTATGCCGTCAACAGTGGCAATGGTTGGTTCAATTCCGCGAGCAACTACGCCGCCGTCGCTTCTTCCGACCCCATCCAGGATATGAAGAACCTCGTGGAGGTTGCCCGCCAGGCCGGTCTCGTGGCTTGCCACTTTGAGATGAACAACCTTGTCATCGACCGTCTCCTGGCTCACACCCAGGTCATCGACGACATCAAGCTCCGTCTCTCGCTCAACGCCACCTACGACATCACCTCCCTCAAGCCTTTCACCCGTGCCGAGCAGCTTGCCGCTCTCGCCGCTCTGGTTGGAAAGCCCATCGTGGAGAAAGACCACATCTCGAGTGTCGAGTACAATGATGGTGGTGTGCTGAAGGAGCGTTCCTTCGCTTCCTTCTCCGATGCCAACGTTGCCCTTGTCCCGGACGGCAATATCGGCGAGATCCTCACCGTTGAGCCTATGCTCTTCGAGGGCGGCCGTTATGCCTTCGCCTTTGGTCGCAAGGCCGCGTTCACCATCGGCACCGACTACGTGAAGAAGTGCCAGAGCTACTCGGGCGAAATGACCTCCGTGGTCGCTCCCGACAAGCCGAGGCTTATGTTCTACCTCACCGGCATCAACGCCTAAGTGAGAGGTGCGTGTAACCGATAGCGAAAAAGGATTATGACGATAGAGCAGTACTTGAACGGAAAGGCCGACTTCAACTTACAGGAAGAGACCATCCAAGCCATTTTGTTTGACCGTGGCATCGCGGAGGGGGAGGATATGACCAACGTCACCGCGATGCAGCGGGACTTGGCTACCGCCGACTTGTATATGTTCCTTGCGTCATCGTCCACGTCCGCGTCGGGTGATTACGAATCCGACGGTGGTTGGCAACGGCAGCGTTCCTCCAAGAACGTATATGACCGCAATGGGTTGAGAGCTCTTGCGAAGTACCTATACGCCAAGTGGGGCGTTGTCGTGCCTGACACCGTTGGGATTATCAAGATGAAGCCGATTTACTAAGTATGGATAGTCCGCACAATCCGAGGTTTCCCTTTACGTTCAAGGTACTCCGTCCCCGCAAGGTGGATGGCGAGTACGTTTTGGATGCCGAGGCGAATCCCATCTACGACGTTGTTGAGTTGTCCGTTGTGGCGATGAGCAATGGTTGGATGGTGCGTAGGTCCGATGGTAGTCCGGTGATTGAAAAGACTGTTACGGAGCTTTCGTGTGGTTATCGTACCAACACGAGGAACTTGGCCGAGATGGGCGACGTTGTGGTTTACAACGTGACGCTTCACACGCCACCTTTCACCACACCGTTGCTCTTTGAGGACATCTTGGAGATTACGGATTACGATAGGACTTACCGCGCGAAGGTTGTGAAGAAAGTGACTTTCAACTGGGGTAGTGACATTTGGTTTGACGAGGTAAAGAACTAACAATGGGATACGTAGAGGACAATGCCAACAAGATAAACGCCGCTTTCGAGAGGCTTCGCTCCGCCGCAGAACTTTCGTTCTTGACGGGGATGAAGGCGGTCTTGGATGCGGGTGTTGAGTATTGCCTCCAGGAACACGATGACTTGCACCAACGCCACGCGGAAGAGGGGGATGGCTACGGCTGGATCCTTCTTCACAACGGGCGGGAGATAGAGCGCAAGCTCTACGGTACAGACTCGGAGCTAATGAGCAATGCTAACAATGCTTTGAGTTACGTCATCGGACGGGCGTCGAATAGCGGATGGGTCGGGATTGTCCTTGCCACCGTGAAGCCCGTTACCTACTTCAATGCCCTTTATGAGTTCATACCTATGAGAGCCGGTATCCGCGACCTCAAGTCGGATGATTTCAGTCGGTATTTCAAAGCGTTTAGTGTATGAAGTTTTACAGTGTTTCCGACATAGAGTCAGCTTTCAAGGCTTTCGTGAAGGATGGCGGTGTCACCACTACGGTTTATGACGCACGTCCCAAATCTGTGGTCAGTGGCGTGTCCGACTTTGCCGTGGTGCGTATGACGGGGAAACTTGAGGATATGGCTACCTTCGGTGAGACCGAGGTTGGCGTACACCTTTTCGCCAAGGACATCCAAGCCTTCAAGAACACCGAGAAACTTGACCTTATGCACGAGCGGCTGATGGCCGCCGTCCCTGCGGAGACCGAGGACCTCTACATTGACATTCATCCTTTCGTACTCCCCGACGTAGCCGATGACTACGGCTTTCACGCACGGATAATCACCTTTAGTGTAACCATAAAAAATAGATAACAATGGCAGCACAAGCAGTACGTTTTTTCACTGGCCAGAGCAAGACTTGGGCTAAGGCCCTCCTTGCGACTCTTTTCAAGGGTCAGAGCCACTTCTCGCTGATGCCCTACGATGCCACCAATGGTGTCACTTGGGCGAACCTCTCCTTCAATGGTGCGGACGAGTTCTTCACTCTCAAGGACTCCTTCCAGCTTTCCAAGGCTGACCCTACCACCACGGAGATTAAGATTGACCAGATGGATGCCACCATCGACACCACCACCGAAGATGGCGAGTGGACCTTCACCGGCAACATTCCCGTCCTTGCTATCGCTTATTGCGACATCTTCTTCGACAAGGGTGCTACCGTCACTTCGGCTGGTGCAATTATCGGTCAGGACGGCACACAGTACTCCGCACAGGCTTACTTCGCCACCCCGAAGGAGGTCTATGCCACCGCGATGATTGAGAATATGGCGGGCACCGAGGGCATCGCCTTTGCCCGCGTGAAGATGACCGTTGGCGTGTCCAACGATGACTCCACCAATCCCGCTTACCTCCGCATCAACGGTACTATCCTCAATAATACCGAGTCGAGCGGTGTTCAGGGTGACTGGGCAATCTGCACCAAGGTCGCATAAACCGAGTTGGTAAGAACCGAATGGGGCGGGAGATGATTTGAGTCGCCCGTCCCTTTTTTAGTTTTTTGAATTATGGAGCAAGTTTCAAAGCAAGCACGGATAGGGTTGGATGAGATTATCAATGACAGACCCACGCGAGTGCACATCCCAGGAACAAAGAGATATGTCACGCTCAAGGGCATCAAGCCTTACACCCTTGAGAGGTTGACGCGGCTTTGGATTGAGCGCGATGTGGAGTCAATCCCGGACGATTCCGCATCGACGTTGAAATCAATGTGTAAGGAGCCGTATTTTGCCGTGAAAGAGGCCGCTATTTTGGCCATAAACTCCTTTTGGGGGTTACTATTCATCTTTCCGTTTAAGTGGCGTATTTGGGCCTATTTGCGGGGTTATACGGAATCGCAAGTGATGCCGATAATCGTGGAGGGTAAAAAAAAACTTCAGCTTACCGCACATTGGACGAATATGGCGTACTCGGTGGATATGAGGACGGATTGGATGAGGATGACGAAGGCGGAAGCCGAGCAGTACCGAGCCGAACTTCTTTCGGAGTCGAGTCAAGTTTCGTCGAAAAGTACCCCGAATATGGTCGCACCAAGTGGGGTGTAAGGCATTGGGGTTATCGTTGTTTCTTGACGATGCCCCAGATAGAGTTGATGAGTGCCGACTTGCCTCACACCTTGTATCGTAGCAAGAAGAAGTCGAGTGCGGACGAGGAGGCAGAGGTGATACGGTTGGCGCAGGAGGCGGCAGAGCGGAAACGTAAGGCGAAAGAGTCCGGTGGATACACCGTCGAGGATGTCTTTGACGGTTTGGCAGACGAATAAAAGTAGAACGATATATGGCAACGTTAGAGCAGTTAAACTTTAATGTCATCATAGACGACAAGGATTTCAACAACAAGATTGGTCAGATGAAAGACCAAGCGGAACAGTTGAACACATCCTTGTCGCAACTCTTGAACATCCGTGGTGGCATTGCTCCCGTGACTGCGGCCGATGTTGAGAACGCGAAGAACTTGAACAAGATTCTCAAGGAGAACTTCAAGACTCAACAGCAGATGCAGAGGATGCAGTCCAAGACGGACGCGGGGAAGGTAGTGGATGATGCCGCCGCCGAGGCTCGTGCCCGTAAGGAGGTGACGAAGGCAAGGGAGCAGGAATCGCGCGAGGTCATCAAGACGCAGATGGCGCAGGAGAGGCTTAATAGGTTGCAGAAAGAAAGTAACTCCATCTTAGGCAAGAGCAGTAGGCTTTGGCGTGAGATGGGCACGATGGTCGCTGGGTATTTCTCTATCCGTGGCGCGGCTAACCTTGTCAGCACCCTAACTCGCGTGACGGGCGAGTTTGAATTGCAGAGGGTAACATTGGGCGCGATTCTCAACGATACTCAAGCCGCTGGGAAACTCTTTGACCAGATTAAGGACTTGGCGGTCAGGTCGCCTTTCCAATTCAAGGAATTGACATCCTATGCCAAGCAACTCTCGGCATACTCCATTCCCGTGAATGAGTTGTACGAGACCACCAAGATGCTTGCCGACGTGAGTGCCGGTCTTGGTGTTGGGATGGATCGCTTGGTCTTGGCGTATGGCCAGATAAGAAGTGCGAGTTTCCTGCGCGGCCAGGAAGTGAGGCAGCTGACGGAAGCTGGCATACCCATCTTGGAGGAACTCCGCAAGCAATTTGTGGAACTTGGCGAGGAGGGCATCACGGTCGGTGATGTCTTTGACAAAATCTCCAAGCGAATGGTTCCGTTTGAGATGGTGGAGAAGGTCTTTAAGGATATGACCTCGGCGGGTGGCAAGTTCTTCGAGATGCAGGAGGTGCAAGCCGAGACCTTGAGGGGAAAGATAAGCAACTTGACGGATGCCTATCAGATTATGTTCGCCGAGATTGGCGACAGGAAGCAGGGCTTGCTCAAGGGTGCGGTCGATATGGCGCGTAGCCTTGCCGATAACTACGAGAAGGTAGGTAGGGCGATAGTTGCTCTTGTTGTCGCCTATGGTGCATACAAGACGATGGCTATGGCGGTCAAGGTAATAGAGGAAACTACACTTATCGCCAAGATAAACCACGTCAAGACAACGCAAGCACTCAGCAAGGCAATAAAGATTCTCTCCGCCGACAGTGCCACATTCGCGGCTATACAGAAGGCCATTGCTGCGGTTAATCCTTGGGCGGCGATAGGTGCTGCGGTTGCAGCGGTATCGGCATACCTCATATCGGCATCGGTGCAAGCCAATAGGTTCCAGAAGGAGTTGAATGGTGTTGCGGACGCGCAGTTACGGACGGCAGAGAAGTCCGTCAAGGGTTTCAAGGATTTGGTTGACCAACTCCGTCACGCCACCGAGGGTAGCCAGAACTACCGCGATGCCATTTCCAAATTGAACAATCAATATGGGGAGTACTTGCCTAACCTTTTGAACGAGAAGAACGCCTTGCTTGAGATTGCCAAGGCTGAGCAAGCCGTGACGAACGCCATTTATGCAAGGGCAAGAGCCTATGCGGAGTCCGAGGGCATCCAAAAGATTGAGGAGAGGGAGGGCAAGAAGGTCTCCCAAGCCACCACAGAACTCTTAAAGGCTTTGCGTGGTAAGGCTTTGGCAGAGGATGTCGCAGACGATTTCATCAAGGGTTTCCGGGATGCGCTCCAAAATAGCGAAGGAGACATCAACGAGGTTTTCCACAACACCTTGAAGAACTATCTCGGTGAGGACTATTACCGTTGGGGCGAGGAGTCTATTCGCTATTGGAATGAGATAGCGGGTGCGGCCCAGGAGTATGGGCAATCCGTTAGGGCAGTTTCGGATGCGACGAAGGATTATCAACGTGTCCTTGATTTGCGTTTCGGCCAGCAAGGCTACACAAGCGCAGAGGAAAGGAAATACATAGGGGAGGTAGAGAAGAAGTACGCACAACAAGAGGCCGCGATTAGAAATCAAAACCTTTCCGCTGAAGAGACCGAGCAAGCACTTCTCGACAATAAGATTGCCAAGTTGAACGAGATGCTTGCAACCTATAAGGGCCTTAACTATCAAGCCAAGGAACTTGGCAAAGAAGGTGCTTGGGATAACCAGATACGCGATGTCCAAAAGCAACTTGACGCGCTCAAACCCGCCGATGACTCTTGGCTCCAGAAGTTGGTCAATCCCGTGGCACAAGCCGGTGGTCAACGCGACCTTATAGCCCAACTTGGAGACCAATACGACGAGTACGTGGACAAGATTCGTAAGGAGTACAAAGATGTCACCGAGACTTTCGCGGACGCACAAAAGACATACAATGGATTAGTCGAGGAGAAGAAGAAAGGACTCACTGTTGATGATGCCGTCCTCCAGAAAGCCAAGGAGCAATACGACTATCTTGAGAAACGCCAAAAGACCATCGAGAACATCGGTGAGGCTCTGCACATCTCCGTCAACGATAAGATACGCAAGGCATCAAGTGGTGGCTCTTCCGGCAAGTCCGCAGAGCAAGTTGAACTTGAGATGCGCCGCGACACCTTGAAAGACCTCCTCAAGTGGTACGACAAGCTCCGTGACGCGGGTATGGATAGCCAGAGCATCAAGAACCTACTGGTTTCCTACTTCCCCGACCATAGCGAGATTATCAATGCGGAGAACTATAAGGAAGCTCTCCTTGAGATTGCCGATGCCTTGGAGGTTTACGACAAGAAGGCGGCCCAGGCTCTCCGCGACGATATGGGGTTGAACGCCATTGACCTCCAATTTGACAAATGGAAGAAGGCAAAGAAAGCCGCCGATGACTACGAGGAGTTTATGCGGAATTGGCTTGAGGAAAGCGAACTCTTTGGCGAAGGCTCGGAGTTTAACATCTCCCAAGCCATCAACAAGTATAAAAAGACAATCCAACAGATTGAGAACAAACGTGCGGAGGCCATAGAACTTCTCTATGCGAAAGCAAATGAGACGGGAATCTTTGGTCTCGGATACCTTGAGGAAGGGCAGAAGATAGACGAACAAGCCCTTACGCAATCCACCAACGCCCTAAAGACCGCTAACGAGGAGATACGCAAGCAAGCAGAGGCGTGGGTTAAGAGTTGGGACGGCATCGCGGAGATAGACATCTCGCATATGTCCGACCTCACCACGAGGGAACTCCAAAAACTTATGGATGCCCTCAAGAAATTGTCCGACAACCCGGAGCAGTATTTCGATGAAGACTTAAAGAATGGTCTTGGCGAGGTGGAGGGCAGTATGGAGGTCTTTATTAACGCCATCAAAGAGTATGTCGAGCAACTCAATGGCCAAGCCGAAGAGAAGAATTGGGACAAGATAATCAAGAAGATTCGTCTCTATCAAAAAGCCTTAAAGACCGCTACGGATGCCTTGCGCGACCTTGCAGAGACTGCTGGTTGGAGTGGAATATCTGACCTTGCAGAACATATTGACCGTGCTTCCGATGCGGCGATGAACTTTGTTCAGAACTTAGCAGAGGGCGACCCTCTCGGAGCAACGATGTCTGCCGTTACCTACATCGCCGAGGAGATGGTGCACATAGCCACCTCCGCGATGGAGTATCGCAATACGATGCAGGAGATCCAAATCCAAATGGAGGCATTGAGCCATTCCGCGATGCTTTCGTCGGGTGTCAATTCCATCTTCGGAACGGACAACTATCGCGCCCTAAAGAACGCCTATGAACTCCTTGACTTGATGGAGGACAAGATTGCAAGTCTGCGTGATAGGCTTGGTAATATCACGGCACACGTTGACAAGTCGAAGTGGTGGCAGTTCCTAATGGCTCCTACCGCTTGGTATGGATGGTATCAGCACTTCTTTGGGAGCGAGTCCTATTCCTCCTTGCTTGATGACCTTGGCGCGGAACTCTTTACCGAGACTGGACGCGTCAATGTTGAGGCTATAGAGGCTCTCCAAGACAAGTTTGACAAGTTAAGTGCGTCCGAAAAGGTTGCTCTTGAGCAAGCCATCCAGGATGCAAAAGACTTCAATGCAGCCCTTGACCAGATTGACGATGTGATGTCCGACTTGGTTGGGAACATCGCAGACAACTTTGCAGATGCCATCGTGGACCAATGGAAAGCCGCCGGAGATGCCGCAACCGATTACAGTGAAATCCTCGATGAACTTGCCACGCAGTACGCAAAGATGTACATCCGAAATTCCATCCTTGAGAATGTCTTTGACCCCGAATTTGAGGAGCAACTCAAGAAGATGACCTTGGGGATGGATGCCGCTGGGGTGATGAACCTCTTTGATGAAAAGGTCAAGGAACTTGAGGACTACTATCCTTTCTTCGAGGATGTTCTCAATGGTTTGAGTGGGTACTTTACCGAGGATGCGGAAACCAAGAATACCCTTGGAAACGGCATTAAGTCCATCACCGAGGATACGGCAAATCTCCTCGCATCCTACGTGAACGCCATCCGCGCAGATGTGGCTGCGATTCGTCAAGCCGTAGTCGCGGGCAACACCAACACGTTGCCGACGCCGACTCTTGCCGAGTACTTGACACAAATCCAGGCAAACACATATAACAACGCGGTAGCGACTCAAGCAATCCTTGAGAACCTCCAGAGTATGATGACGGTCTCCGATGGTCCTGCACTACGAGTTTTTATGTAACGAACTTTTATGTAACCGATATATGGCGATAGTAGATATACCGATAGCGAATTACAAGCCTTTCTACATCCAGTACGGTGAGAACGCCACCGCAACGGACACGAAGGCGGCTTGGGGGATGGTCGCAAAGACCAACCCCTATCCATTGCTCCCAACACCGAAAGACCCTTACAAGAACGATTGGAAGGACGAGGACGGTGATGACGAGTACACCACCACTATGCACTACCAGGCATTTGAAATCGAGGTGGAGTTCTATATGAAAGCGATAGGCGAAACCCCTGCCGCAGACCTCCATCTTGCCGCTTGGTCTTTCTTCCAAGCCGTCCGCGAGGGGACGTTCCGCATCTACGATGCCTACACTTGCCTTGGCTTTCAAAGAGTCCGTTACGCGGGTAGCGACTTTGGCGATGCCACCTTCAAGGAGAGGCGAGGCACGGCGACGGTGATGTTCAAGGTCAAGTTCAAGGTCAACGACCCCGTGACGCGGATGACCTACAACAATGGAGTTATCACCGCCGATGATGCCGACCCGATTGTGACGGACGTTGTAAGGTTCACCGACCAGAACCTTACCACCGCCCAGCAGGAGCAAGCCCGCGAGAACATCGGTGCGGCTCCGCTCACGGGCATCGCAATTCTTGGAGACGTTATAGATACCGTATAGCCTATGAGGTTCAAAGTAATGTCAAGGGATGGCTCGACCATCCGATACAGTGGTGCGCCGAAGTACAATGGTCTCTTCGGCAAGCCCTCATATATTGAGTTCGCGGAGATTGCGTCCCCTACGCCTATCGAATGGGAGATAGGGGACTACGTGGACTACTCGCGCACGGGTTTCCGTTACAAGCTCTACTCGCTTCCGCAAGTGGCGAAATCGGCGCGTAGCGGTGAGGCGGGTGATGCTTTCGTGTATAAGAACGTGCAGTTCTTCTGCGCGACCAAGGACCTTGAGATAGCCCTTTTCCGCGACATCGTAGAGTATGACAACGGCATCCATTTCTCATCCATCCCCAACGTGGATACCTACGAGGACGTGTATGGCATCATCAATCGCATACAGGCGAATATGGATGACTTCGCGCCTGGCGAATGGACGATCCGTGCGATGTCCACCTCCTACTCCGAGATAACCAACCTTATGCACGAGGTCAAGGCTTTCTCCTTGAGCGACGGCACTTGTATGGACGCGCTCAACCAAATCTACAACTTGTGGAAAGGCTTGTCTTGGATATACAAGGTAGAGGGAGGACGGCATACCATCGTGATTGGTAGGCCGAACTTGCAGGACGCGAGTAACACAACGCCGGAGTTCTCTTTCGGTCACGGAAATGGCTTGAATGTCATCACCCGCGCCGTCTCTACGAAGAACGAGATGGCAACGCGCATCTACGCATACGGAAGCGACCGAAATATGCCGACACGCTACTACAACAACATCGTACCTTTCATCAAGGACTATGAGAGCGTGTACATCCCTCACTTGATGCTCCCTCTCACCGATTGGGGTATGACGAGTGGACAACGCGATGCTCGTCTGGCGTACATAGAGGATTCAAACGCGGTAAATACCTATGGGCTTATCCCAAAGGTGATGCGTTTTGACGGGTCGAACGGTCTTGATGAGATTTATCCCTCCATTGAGGGTATGACCGTCAGCGATGTTGCCGATGAGGATTTCCCCGCAACGGGTTGGTATGGTGGCGAGAGGATAGACGAGGTGTATGGGTGCGAGAATCCCGAAGATGACGGTATGTACACGACGGAGAGCGTAAAGCTCAAGCAACCCGTTATAGACTTGACCGTGCGGAATCCCGAACTGACCATCGTCACGAAGCCCAACCAGGAGGCGGTGACGATAGGGACGGACCATTACCTTTGCTCCTCCGCAGACGTGCAGAGGGAGGTCAACCCTTACGATAGTGAGGGTAACTTCACCATCAAGATTGACGGCTTGCACGGATGGATAAGGTGCGAGGAGGCGGTACTTGGTGACTATCTTACCGATGTCCCCAAGGCTTTCCTTGACGTGATGATAAACGGCAAGATACAGTCCAGCACCGAGGTAAAAGTGACATCTACCAAGATACAAGAGGATTTCTTCTTCGAGTGTCAAGGCGTGAAGTTCGTAACCACGGCGAAAGGTCAACTTGATATTTATCTCCGCATCGAAATGTCGCTTGCTCCCAACACGCCATCGTTGACTATCCGATACGATTTGTGCTTGGACAATGAGGGTGTGGAGATTCCTGCGAGGGTGTCCATCCGTTGTGCCTTCACCATCCCCAAGACATTCAAGATTTTCACCCGTCAGTTGGGCTTTGACCTCAAGGCTCTTGGTACGAGTTTGAGCGAGGGCTTGGCCACGTTGAGTATGAAAACGGGAATGTGTGCCGGACGCGACTTTGTTGTCAATGATGCCATCTATAACCCGGATACTCATTGTTGGGAGTTGGAGTGCCAGAGGCAAGACGATACGTCGCTGATGCAATACTTCCCGAACGGTGTGTACACGATAGAGCCGGATGACCGCTTTGTGTTCGTGGATGTGCAGATGCCGACCAAGTATGTTGTTGCGGCATCAAATCGTCTCCGTACCGCTGCGGTAAACGCCCTTGCGAAGATGTGCAAGCCCGTGATGGCGTATGTCCCGGAGGTGGACTCGAAAGAGGTGTTCCTTGCTTCGGTGACGCTTGTGGAGGGCTTGTATATGCCCATCTACGACCCCGACCTGGTGGAGACATTTATCTCAAGTGAGCCGAACGTGAATTGGATTCTCATATCGTCCGTGACGATAGCCGAGAACGATGATGTCATCCCGATATACTCCGTGACACTTCGTGACGAGAAGGTGGACTCTATGTTGCAAGTCATCACGGGTGAACTTAACGCCACGCAGAAGCGGTTACGCGACAAGGATGTGGATGAATCCCGCATCCCTGCTGCGGAAGACCCCGAAGCCATCCTTATACCGACCACGGTGGGCGTGAAAATCCAAGCGGACTCCAAGATGTTCGTCAGCGATGCGGAGGGCGACTTCACGGGGCAAACGATAACCTTGACCGCCGTCACGACGGGTATAAACAATCCCGTTTTCACTTGGTACTACAAGGTAGAGACGATTGTCCCCAGCGAGGAGGAGGGCGGCGAGGACGAGATTGTAGAGGAATGGCGGCCACTCGAGGAGGAGGTTGCCCAAGCCTATATTGTTGAAGCGGATAGTGAGATTTACTTCCAGGGCGATAAGGTCTGGGAGGACTTCCGCGTCGAGGTGACGGACGGTCCGAGGGTAGAGCCGTCCCCGGATGAGGGCGAAGGTGGCGAGGACGAGGAGCCTCAAAGGATATACTTTGACACCATCCGCATATCGAAGGGTGGTAGGGGTCCGAAGGGTGACGATGGAGATCCCGGTCAAGACGGATGGTCGAAGGCCACCATTACGCTTTATAGGCGTTTCCCCTATGGCTCTCCTATCGACACGCGAATTGGCGACACAACGTACACTTTCTCGACGCAAGAACTTGTCGGCAACTTGAACGGTTGGGCGGCTGTCTTACCGTCAACGGGTAGTGGACCGATATATGTCACTTCCGTGAGTGTGGCATCGCAAGACGATACGGTGTCCATCAAGGGCGGTTGGGTGACTGATTATCCTGCGGGTGATTGGAGTGTTCCCGTGCGACTGACGGGCGACAACGGCTTGATGGGGAAGGTGATGCGTGGCATCAACGTGTGGCAGGAGGGTGGTCTTGAAGGTGGTCGTCCCGATGGCGTTACTGATGGCTATCAAGGTATGGACGAGACGGACACGTCTGTCATCTACTACGATGTGGTAGCGAAGTTGGACGAGAACGGCAACATATCGAACTTGTATTACTGCAAGGATGGCAGTAACGGTGATGCCGCATTGTATGCCCCTTGGACTACGGCTGGAGCCGCCTATTGGGTAGAGGCCGACAACTTCAATTTCATCGCCACGAAGGTATTGCTTGCCGACAATGCTTTCATTGACGTGATGAGTGGCAATGCCGTTTACTTGTATGGTGACGGTGGTGCTGGTGGCTCTACGCCTTATGTGGTTGCTGGTATGCAAGGTGGCAGTACCGATGCGAACGGTGACCCGCAAGTGAACTTCTTTGCTGGTACGGACGGTACGAATACCGACCCTCAAGACGCGCCTTTCCGCGTGTACTACGATGGGTCGTTTGTCTCTACGGCTGGTCGGATTGGTGGCTACACCTACGACGAGAACGGATTGACCTATTATCGCAATGTCCCCGGAGGTAATGATGGATACCATAGCATCTATCAAAAAGATGCCTTCGAGATACTTTGGCGAAGCCAAGGAAGGGTAAATAAGGTAATAGGCAATGTCCAACCGACCGCCAACCAAGTCCTAAAGGTCTCGCAAGGATTCTCCGCGTCAAAGCCCGCGCTTGTAGTGGAGGGGTACAATGGTTCTTCACTTGCGTTGGATGTTACTGGCTATATCGAGTGTAACAGCGAAAGGGTCATCACCTCCGTTGACGGCAATATCCTCAAGATGGCACAAATGACACAAGCGGCTTACGATGCCCTCGCTACGAAAGATGCAACCACGGTCTATGTAATTAAAGATTGATATGGTACTGAACGAAGCAGATGACATAAGGCTCGGAAGTGGCAAAGTGGATGCCGTGTATCTTGGCGATACCCTCATTTGGCCACAAGTAGCATACACCTATGTGGTTATCAGCACGACAATCCATTATAGCGCAGGGACGAACATTGACGCGGGTAGTGTCGGCTCTATGTATTCCGGCAACTACGCCTACGTTACGGGCACGGTGCAAGTGAAACGGGACGATACCGTTGTCGATACGCTCTACGATGAGCCACTCACCATTGACTACGTGTCCTCCGATTTCGCAGTCATAAACGAGAAAGTTTACGGATACAATCTCGGCAAGCAAGTGACCTCGGGGATGTTGACAACGGATGTCTATGTGTCTTATCGGACATCGGTGAGCGTCCTTGCTGGTGTGGTGTCGCAAGTGCGGAACACCCGCTCCCAGACATCGCAATCCATCGAGCGCGAGTATGGCACTCCCACCGTATCTCCTCGTCCCGTGGCGGGTTCATACTATGTTGTCCTGAACGCCAACCGCTACACCACATCGGGGAGTCCTTGTCCCGCCTATGGCTCATACGCGACATTGACTCTCTATGGCGGACATAACGAGGCCAACTACTCTACAACGCCGTGGGAAGACGTGCAGACCACCATCTACACTTATACATCGGGCGCAACGGACACGGAGTATGACGTGGTTGATTCCGGCTACACCACACCCGAAAAGCAAGGCTCGGAGTGGGGTGTTGATGACACACCCACGCTCACCGAAAACGTGAGTTGGGCGAGTTACGATAGCACTACGAAAGAGGTGACGATAGACAATGCCGGACAGACGATTTACACGCAACCACGCGCTTGCCTTCTTACCGCGACCAACGGGGACGCAACTGCGACAATAACCTTGTACCAACAAGCGAATATCCTGGAGTCCACAACCACCACATACGACATCTATTGCCACATCGAAAGGTCGAGCGACTTCCCTGCGGCGGGTGGCACATTCCCCGTGTCTTATCGGTCGAGAAAGACCACCACGACAACGTACACGAGTGGCTCTTACTCCGCAACGACCAATGCCACATCTAATGTTAGTCTTGTGGGATGTACATCGCTTGTGGAAGAGGTGTCGGGAAGTGGAACATTCAACATCTCGCTTGGGAGCAACGCGGGTGGTACGAAGTACATATCCGTGACCATCACCTCGCAGGATGACATCAGCCAGAGCGCAAGCGATTGGCGATACCAGGAGGGTGCGCCCGTTGTGGCCGGTATCCTCTATCCTGTGGTCAACCAACTCACGGGTGTAGTGTCGATGAAGTGGGAATGGAATACCGCATCTGTCGCTCCGACTTATCCCCTCTCCGTGGACATAGACACTCTTGTGTACCATTGGGTCTTGAGTGGCGAGACTACGGAACACACACAAAGCGTAACGGGAACGACAACGGTGTCCTTCTCCGCTAACAATGGGACATTCTCATTGAATCGTAAGATAACGCCACACCTCGAGGGGACATCTGGCAGAAGTTGGTTTACCGCGTCATCCGTGACGGGTGTGTACTTTGACGCGGACAATCAATCGGAGACATTCCCGACCGACAAGACATTCAACGTACGCGAACCTTCGCCTATTGATCCATCACTGTAACCCCTTAAATCATTAAGAATATGAAATCATTTATGAAAATCCTCAAGCTCCTCCTCGCCCTTGTTGGCATAGGAGGTTTCGTGTGTGCGGTAATCCTTGCCATCGGTGCGAAGGCTTGGATTCCGCTTGTGGCTATTGCCGTGCTCGGATGGTTTGCCACGCCTACCATCAAAGGTCTTATCGAGGAGATAATGGCCTAAAGTTACAATAAAATCACAATAAAAATCAACGGAGATTGCGAAAAGTAGTCTCCGTTTTTTATATTTGGGGTGTAACCGACTAATAGATTGTACAATGGATTGGATAAGCCTCATAGAAAAGCTCTTGCCCTTCATCCTCGGAGGTGGTCTTGTGGCGATTTTCACAGTTCCGGCGGCCGTTAAGAAAGCCAAGATAGAGAACGAATCATTTGCCATCGAGCCACTACGGCAGACGAATGAGCAACTACGGACGGAGATAACGCGGATGGAGGAAAGGTACGCATCGCTTGAGGACAAGTATGAGGCTATGGTGGCGAAGATGGAGGCAAAGCAAGCCGACACAACGGCGAAATATGAGGACAAGTGCGAGGAGTGTGCCACCGCGAAGAATATGATGTGTATCCACCTCGGATGTAGCCTCCGCGACCCTATGTTGGGACAGGGTGATGCTTGGTATGAGGCGCACAAGGGCAATATCAATCTCGGAGTCGATTACACACCCGTGAACGTGCTTATGAAACGGCTTGGGGACAAGCGCAAGAAAGAAGTGAAAGATGATGGACCGCAACGCGATAATCAAGGCTCTTAAACCATACTTCGCCATAAACGAGTTGGTGTGCCCCCATTGCTTTGCCAAGTATGGGGAGCGTAGTTGGCAGTTCCTTGACACCAATGCCTTGTATGGCTTGCTCCTGATGCGCGAGACCATCTTCGGTGTGCCGATGTATGTGAACAACTACAAGAACGGCAAGACGCAGAGGGGATTGCGGTGTAACAAGTGTGATTTGGTCAAGAGCAAGGCGACCTTGTACTTGACGATGCACGGCTTCGGAAAGGCTTGGGACTTCACGGTGCAGGGAATGACTGCGGAGCAAGCCCGTAAGAAGATAATTGAGAGCGCGCACTTGTTCCCTTTCAACTTCCGCTTGGAGGCAGATGTGAGCTGGGTTCATTGGGATTGCCTCGATATGTATAACAACACCGCCAAGGTGTACATTTTCAAGGGATGACGAAAGAGACAGCATTGAAAGTATTGCTCTCCGAGTATCCGCAAGGACGAAGGTTTGAGGGCTTTTTCCGCAAGGTGATAGACGATTTTGCGGGTGAGAGCAACGTGATAGACAACTACTGCATGGAGCAGATACGGCTATACCTCAATAGTTTGACATAACCTTTTTATAACCCATAAAGTTTTTAAGAGTATGAGACTGATTATTAACGGTGAAACCCCGTTCCAAGTGAACAAGCGGGCTTTCATGCTGGGTGTGTCCTCAAGTGGATATACCCTCAAGTGTAATCCCAACTACTCAACGGGCGACCCGATTGTTGCCGCCGATTGGAAGGATTACTCGGATGCCATCCCTGCGGGCTATCCTCATTCCGTGGAGGCCCCGTCCGGCGTATGGTGGATGTTGTCGGGCAACTCCGGCAAGGTATCATGTGTTTTTTAACGGAGGTGAACTATGGCAACAAAGTTAATCAATGGTGTCTATCACACCTCTATCCATGAGCTTGGTGGTGGTGGCCCTACCGAGAGTGTGCTCTATGTGGCGCAGGAACTCACGGCAAGCCAGCAAGCCCAAGCGCGAACGAACATTGGCGTTGCGGGCGCATCGGAGGTCGCGTACCTCGGCTCTCCCGTAGGAACGGCTTAACATGAAAGGACTATGGCAAATATAATTCCACTGAAAGAGGAGTCGGGTGCTCAGTTTTACCCGCAGACTCACGAGAAGGCCGTCATTGACAGTAATGGCGTGAACCTTCAGACCAAGTTGGCGAACATCACCACGCCGAGCTACGTTACGGCATGGGATGGTGTGTCCACGCCCGTTGTGGCGAACATCCCCGCCGGTGTAGTTGTGACCTACAACAGCACGGATTACACCGGCACTCTTGCGGCATCCGCAAGTACCCTTAACAAGACTTACCTTGTTGCTACGGGTACGGCTAACAACTACTACCGTTATGTCACCGAACTTAGCGGGTCATCCTATTCTTGGCATAGCATCGGCACGACCGAGATTAACCTTAGTGACTATGCGACCAAAGAGGAACTCAGTCAGTTATCCCAAATTATTACCGACCATGTGGGCTATAAGAGCCTCGATGTGACTTCTGCCGGGGAAAAACAATTGATTACCGGGTTAACTTTCAAAGCCGGGTTTACATATACGTTCAAGTTGACGTTCCCTGCCGGATTGTCGGCCGATTTCTCCGTTAGAGAAAATAATGCAGTTCCGCCACTTGTCCACGCTACTATTGCCACCTCCGACACGAAGACGATACTTACTTTTGCTCCTTCTGAAGACGTGGAAAACTGTAACGTTAGACTGTATGTAAACAATGCGTATAATGGTACAGTTAATCTTTCCGTGACGACTAACGGAGTTGTCACTATGCGCGAAGAGATTAGTGAACTTGAAGCGGACGCGAATACTCTTAATATGCTGCTCGGTAGCCAAATGCAAGTAAGCGCCCGTGTGCGAAGATATAAAAACAGGTTTGGCTCATTTTCTTTAATTGCCGGCAATCTTTACAAATTCGTTATGGAATTTGAACCCGGACTTACTGGATATCTTAGTCTCCGAGATTCATCGGATTCTATACTTGTGAGTGGAGACCCTATAACAGCCACGGACACGAAGTCTATCCTGTTTTATACTCCGTCAGAAAACCTCGCTGGATTATATGTATACATATATGCGGAGGATGACTACAATAAGGATATATCTTGTGTAGTTACGATGAATGGCGGGAATAATTATCACTTACCGACTCTCAGTGATTGGAGTGCAGAAAAAAGCCTTAAGATACCTATTCCGAAATGTGCTCGTATCCATATCACTGGAATATCCCAAATGCCCGCGACGAAAACTACAGATGCTCATGCATATATGGAGTTTTGGGATATGGACGGCAATTACTTCAAGAAAAAGGTAATAGCAAATGCCCAAGGCTCAAGTTCGATGGCTTTTGACAAGAAGAACATTGCCATTGATATTTGCAATGATGACTGGGTTGGAGACGATACGTTCAAAATCCAATTTGGTGATTGGGTTCCACAAGACTCCTTCCACATTAAGGCGTATTACCTTGACCCGTTCCGGTGCTTGTGCCCGGTATCATACGAGCTCTATGATGAAATGGTCAGAACCTATGGTCCGATAAAGGACTATGTATGGAAAAGGGCAACAATCAATTCGACCGCCATTACACCAACTGATACGGGACTCACTTTGGATAAAGTCGACAAACAGTGGACTAATGGTGCGAAATGCTTCCCTGCAGGATTCCCTTGTATCGTATATTTTAACGGAGAATTCTATGGGATATTCGCGTGGCAGCTGAAGAAGCATCGTGACAACTATCGGATGTCAAAGAATAAATCGGAAAATATTCACCTTGACCCGGGTCATATCAATACATCAACGCTCTTTGGCGCAAACGGAAATCCGGCTTCGATTAACTGGGATGCAAATAACGGATTTGAGATTCGCAACCCGAAGTCGCTGTATCTTATGAACGGAACCAAGTACGACGCTGATACCAACAGCGGGGAGCTTATTGACGCCACGTCGCAATATTATAACCCCGCAAATGAGAACCACGTCCGCTCGGCAGAGGTTAAGGCGTATATCCTTGATTTGTCCCGTGTCATGACGATTGTCCGCAACGCGAGCGATGTTTATGAGGCATCACAAAAAACTGCGGCAGACTTGGCTACTTTCAAGGCCGTTTTTGAAACTTATTTCGACCCGGACAATCTTATGGACTATCTGATTATGTCAGATGTCTTACGTAACTTCGACGGATTCGATAAGAACTGGCAGTGGCTCACATACGATGGAATAAAATGGTACATCGGCGCTTATGACCTGGATTGCGTCATGGGTAATTGGTTCGAAGCAACGCAGACAATTTGCGCTCCCTTAACTAATTCTCATGCGTATAACGGAATGATGTATGTCCCAATTCTTAACTATTATGGAGATGCGCTTCGTGCGAAGTATAAAAAGTTCCGAGATGCCAAGATTATTGACAAAGATAATATCATTGGCATGGTTGAAGATTGGCTGGACCGGTTTGGCAATACTGAGATCTTTGAGCAGGAGTGGGATAGGTGGCCCAACTTCAAGAAGAATGATTCAATTATGAGGCTATACAAATGGCTGGAGACTTCTATCGCAAATATGGATAGCCTCTATGTATATAGCCATAATTAACTAAGTTATCAGCCCCGGTTTATTAGGGCCGGGGCTATTCAAAATAACTCGACTTGATAGTCCCGTAGCTTTGACAAAAAGGGAAAAATAAAAAGCCCTTGGCGTTATGTATTAGCTGCTCAATTCTAAACACACTGGCTTTCGCCACCCACGAGGGATGCCAAGGGCTCACAAAAGTCCTCCTCCCTTATGGGTGGTTGTTGTGTTTGGAATTGAGCATAACAAAGATAATAAATAATTTTTATAATTCAAACAATGAAAGCCGAGAATATTATTAGAGAAGCAGTTGCCGATATGTTCGGTATGCTTGAGTACAAGGTCAGAAATGGTGATGTATCTTTTGATGACTTACGTTCTCTGGTTGCACTGTTCGAGATTCACGGAGGCATAAAGGCTACCGCAACCGACCTTGCGAATTACTATCACCAAAGTGAAGATAATGTCCGACACATCTTACATCGTACATATATGCCCAAGCCTATAAGACGTGTGTACTATGATATGCTTTCATTTGCCAAGAATGTGCCTTTGAAATGGCGCAATAAAGATTCAATTTCAACGGATTAGAGATTGTTTATCACAGCGGTTGTCATAGGCTTCCGTACTTTTGTTCCTCTGCCGAACTTTGTAATGCTACTTAACCTACTTAAACTTTTTAAACTATGGCAGATGTAACTTACATTCCTGACGGTAACAGTCAGAGCAACAATCTCCTTCCTTGGATGCTTGCGGGCAACAATGGCTTTGGTGGCTTCGGCGGTGGCTGGGGCGGTGGCATCCTCGGTTTCTTCCTCGGCCTCCTCTTCGGAAACGGATGGGGTGGCTTCGGTGGTTTCGGCAATGGCTTTGGTGGAAATGCCGGGGCCGGATTTCTCTCCAACCAACTGAACAACGACAGCGGTCGTGAGCTTCTGATGAACGCCATTACCTCGCAGGGTGAAGCGGGTAGGGCAGCCACCCAGAACCTTGCTACGATGCTTGGCCAGGACTTCAACCTTGTCAACACCGCTATCGCTACTCTCCAGGGCGGTCTCTCTTCCCTCGCTCTCCAGCAGGCAGTTTCCGTTCCGCAGATTATCAATGCCATCCAGTCGGGTGACGCATCGCTTGCCGCCCAGCTGAGTCAGTGTTGCTGCGAGAATAGGCTTGCCACGTGTCAGCAGACCAACACTCTCAACTCTGCAATCTCCGCAAGCGGTCAGAGAACCGTCGATGCTATTGCCGACCTCAAGACCACTATGGTCAAGGAGTTCTGCGATGCCAAAGAGCGCGATATGCAGGAGAAGATTGACGGGCTTCTTTCCGCCAACAACAACCTCCGTTCGCAGATTGACAACGCAAACCAGACTGCGGCCATCACCGGCTACATCAACTCCATTGTCTCGCCGATTGCGAAGGAGGTTGACGACATCAAGTGCAAGCTCCCCAATACCGTGAGTGTGACCTACCCTAATCTCTATGCGGTCAACGCGACTCCGTATGTCAGCGGCGGTTTCTACCAGGGTGGATTCAACGGCTACTACGGTGGTGGAGTACCCGGTTTCAACAACGGCTTCAACTTTTAAGGAGGGATAGGCTATGGTGTTCGGATACAGAATCAACACGAACCGATATGGTATCCCGTATGTCCGAACTACAGGTGTGACGGTAGGAACGGAAGCGGTGGACTTCGCTCTCGGCTTCCGTCCTATCGACCCCATTGGCGACATCACCATCAACGTTGCCAATGAGATTCCGACGGGCACCACGGGCACACTTCCGGTTCGTTTCACCCTCAATGGAACGACAAGGACATTGACGTTCTTCGGGGGCACACCCGTAACTGCGGCAGACCTTGTTGGTACGGGTGACATCAAGGTGTTTCACAACTTCTACAACGGAACGCTGACACTCGTATCACCTCTCGCGCCAACGGCGTAAGTATTTGTCAATAATTAAATCATTAACCAATGTTCCAAGGACTTCCACAGGGAGCAACCCAGATAACGCAAGGGTCTTCCGTTTACATCCTCAATCGAAAAGAGCCAAGTGTAACCCCCGCCACCGTTGTGAACGTTTCACAACCGCACGTTTCTGCCTCCGCGCAGACGAACCCCGCGCTTGCATTGCAAGGTTTCGTTGTTGACCTCACCCTCTCTATGGGTAGTGAGACAATGACATTGGAGTTCCCCGTTAACAGCACGTCCGCTAATTACCCCGATAGGGGATGGTTTGTGAGCAATGACCGACTTGCTATCACCCGCGAGGTAGAGTCAATGGCAAATATGTCGAAACAAGTACTCTCGCAAGTGCCGATGCACGAAAAGATAGTAAAGGGATGCGACGCGTTATTGCTTCAACTCAACCCGGACAAGCAGAAAGAGGCGCAGCAAGCGGAGGAGATAGCAATGCTGAAGGCTCAGATTGAGGAGATGAAACGGAACTCCTCCGAGACGGGCAACAAGCTCGACAAAGTTCTGGCGTTGCTTGCCGTGGATGGTCCAAGGAAAAAGACCAAAGAAGAATAAAAAATGGGACTGATTAAGATAATGGAGCGCGGAGGCGAGGACCTGCGCGACTACAAAAGGGCCTTAAAGATGGCCAAGGAGGGCATAGAGATGCTCTGCGACCTCACCGAAGATATGGAGGAGCAGTACAGTGCCCGTGACGGGTATGGAGAAAGAAGCCGCTATCGTGGCGGTTATTCCCGTCGTGACGAGATGGACGATATGGAGATGTCCGAGCGTCGCTATCGTGACGGACGCGGACGGTATGCGTCCAGGTAATAATAGGGGAGGGGCAACCCTCCCCTTAACCTAATAAGACTATGGAAAGACGAGATTCAAGAATGAAGTACCGCCCCGCTATGGAGGAGTACTTATCCGACTACGGCTACCATTTCAATCGGCGTTTGTTCGAGTTCGCCACAAGTATAATGGAGGACCGCGACGGTAATCCCATCGAACCGTGGGACAAGGACAAGACGACAACCTTCTTGTCCTCGCACAATGTCACCCTTGAAAACGACTATGGCCACGATGCCGCGTACGTCTTGAATATGGCGCGGAGTGATTATTGGGGTGGTGCAATAACCGATGAGCAACACCTTGCGATGTTCGTCAAGGATTACCTTGATGACATTGATGGTACGGAGTCAAGGGCATTTGACGAGTTCTACATCAAGACCGTAGCGTTGGGTGTTCCTATCTTCTGGGACGAAATGTTGTAAGCGATGTTGTGCAGACCTTTACAACTTGGGCGTTGGTACATTGAGTTCTACTTTGCGCCCGACGGATATGACGTGGACGAGTTGTTGTCGCGTTTGTATGACTTTGGCGCACGTTCGCGTGACTTGCGCGATGCGGAGAGCCTTATGATGAATGGGCGATACAACACCGGCTTTGCGTTTGCTAATCCGTGGGATATGATAGGCATCATTGCCATTGGGGCTACTTCGTCCGGCGAGGAGTTTATTGACACCCTTGTCCACGAGATCCATCACTTTGCCGTCTCCGCTGCCGTGGAGTTAGGCGCGGATTTAAGGGAAGAAACACCGGCTTACATCTCCGGCGATACCGCGCGGGAGTTGTCGGATGTCATTTGCGCGTTGGGTTGTAATAGGTGTGCATAAAAAAAGGGAGACCGCTTGGCCTCCCTTAAAATTTAAACTGTACTCTCGTTCCGACTTGAGCAATCGGTGCGTGTTGGATATGGTTTACAAGTATCTCCAAATGAAACCACCCGCCGTGTTTTGTTTGATTTTAGGATTAGCACATTTTAGTATGTTGCTCCATCCAAGGCCCAACTCTCGTGCTGCATCAGTGCCAGAAGTCCACTCTCTTATCAGTGTACCGTCGGGTGAATATTGCCCTATACGTTTGCATTTCTTTAACCTTATTTCTTCTGTTTGCTTCCTCCCCGTTAGGGCGCGCCTTATTTTCTCTCGGCTCTCCTCCGATAATGTGCGGCTCTTGTTTGACTCTATGAGTTTTTGCCTGTGCCACTCTGGTAGTTTTCTCCCCTTTGAGCGTTGATTCCCCATCATTGCTTGAGTCAAATGTTGCCTCGTTATGGGGTTAAGCGCGTTTTGGTGATGCGTACACCACCGAAGGTTATCTACTCTATTATTGTCTCGTACCGTGTCTATGTGGTCAACGCACGGGTAGTTATTGGGATTAGGGATAAAAGCCAAAGCAACAAGGCGATGTACAATAAGGTGTATTGATTTTCTCCGAGTATATGGCCTCAAATCAACGCATAAATAGCCACCCTTGCAAGCGCGTGCCTTAATTATGTGTTGTCCGAATGTCCTTGGTGCATTTCCCCATCGGTTTCTTGCTATTATTCTTCTTGGGATGCTCCTAATGCGTCCGAGGTTAGATACCTCATACTTTTCTCTCAGTCCCTCAATTGGGATTGGTTTCCAAATTTCTTCCATCTTGCCATTATTTTATGTTGTGCCATTAAAAAGAAGAGCAGGAAGGGCTAATGGCTTACCTTTGTTGTCGTGGTGTCCGACCACAACTATCCTGCTCTATAAAGTTACAACATAATCGCAAGGTTTCACAACAAAGATGCAACTTTGTTGATAACTTTATCGCCCTCCGAAACTCACAAGGTTATACTGTATGCCTACGCCCACATAAGGAGATAAACCATCTTTCGATGCTCCGTATCCCGCTTGCACACCGATTGACCATCTTGGGTTGGTGTATTCCTTGATAGTGTTGGTCACGGTGATGGTTGTTGTCTTGCGGAACACATCTATGGAGTCCAACTGCGGGGCATAACCACTCACATACGCGAGATAGGTGGAATCTTGATATATCTTCTGTTCCCGTGGCAGTTCTGCCCACACCGTATCGGTCTTACCTTGAACGGGCACGGGGACTCTTATCGTGTCCACCGTCCTTACGGCTATGTACTTCGGCTCTACGGTGTGTATGGTGTCCGTGAGGGTTAGCGTATCTCGGACGGTTATAATCGTCTCTACGGCTTTGGAAATGCCCTTCTTGTAGCCCTTGTGGTATGATGCCAAACTTGCGATTACGGCAAGGACGATGATGGTTGGAATGATGTACTTTTTCATAACTTCTCGAGAAACTGAATTATCTTTTTACACAGAATATCTACGGCAAGACATATCTGCTCGTCATCATTGGGATTGATATGTCCGGGGAAACGTTCGATGAAGTACGACTGCATCCATATCTTCGTGTTCCTCTCGATGGCGGCGAGGTATCGGTTGGTGTGTTTGAAAACCTCCTCCCAAACGATGGATGCTTGTTGAGCAAGGATGTTGCAGAGCATCGCGGATGCGAGTATCTTCTGCTCCTCGAACGGAACGCCGTGTCTCTTGAGTTGGTTCATCACCGCAACTTTCGTGATGAGGATGTCGTTGGCGAGGGCGGAGGAGAAGGCGTCCATAATGTCGATTATCTCGTCTTGTTGCTCCTGTGTGTATGCTCGGAAGAACTGCCGGTTGACCAGGTTGTAGTTATGCTTCAAGTCGCTTAGGGCTTTCTTCGTCTTGCCCTTTACGGGGATTGGCATTAGGTCCGATGTCAAGGTGGAGTACATCGCGTCGAGAATGAAAAAGGGGAGCAACGGTGATGCGCTGTCCCCTTTGAGCCTCCGTAGTCCGATGGAGTGGAGGTAGGTGTCCACGAGTTCGAGAATGGTCATTGCTCTATGAGTCTTTTAAGCCTTTCCTTGCTCCAGATGAGATTGGATCGTGAGCAGTCTTGTCGAACGTACTTCTCTACGGCATCAATAAGGTCGAGTGCCGCTTCGGTAATGTCTTGGATATTGTCGAGCAGGGCTTCGCGTTGCTCTTGAATTTCGTCTGTTGTCATAACTTGTCAATTAAAAAGCCTTCGTTACTGCACTCCTTGGGAATTACCCCGTGGTCTGTCTGCTTTCAACTGGATTAAGGTTTTGAGGTTTCCCGGTCGTACTCCCTCCAGCGAGTCAGCATCAGGGGCTCAGACGAAGGCTTGGTTGTTCCTACTGTAGCCCCTTTTTCGGAAGTTCGTTAAATCGTCTCAGTATCTCCGAGTAGAACTTCTCTTCCGTGTCGTAGGTCTCAACAACCTTACTCGGGTCGTTGCCTCCTTCAATATAGATGTCTCCCTCGATTGCTATGATGGCTTTGACATCCTGCCAAGTAAGCTCATTCTTTTCCATCTCTAAGTGTTTTAATTAGCTCATCTGCCATTTCTACCGCGTGATGCACCTCGTAGATGCTATCATAGCTTTCGTTCCCTTGTATTAATGCGCAGAGCAAGTCCTTTGTCGCCTCTCTGCGGAAAGCATCCCAGTCAACGCAAAGCGCTGTGGCGTCTTCGTGTAGCAACTCAACGTCTTCAAAATCTACTTCGTATGGAGTTCCTCTATCATCACAGACATCCAATGTCACCTTTGCGTAGGGGGCGATCGGCATTATATCGCCTGTGCTCTTAATTTTTACTTTCATTTTTGTTCCTCCTTTATCGTTTAATTGCTTCATATCTATCAGTAGATTGAATTCGTTTAAGCAACATAACTGCAATAGTATATCCATTAAAGTTCTTACGAGAGAAATGATTCCACCTATGATATAGGAAATAGGCAAGTAGTTTACTATTCGTTGCAATCTGACCAACACAAGGGCAAGCGGCAGCATTTACCTCATCAAATTTCCTTGAAACAACTATGTATTTCCTCGGCTTGATGTCTTGATTGACCCAGATGCCAGCACTATTATACTTCTCTTTCATATCCTATTTCTCCCTTTTGCTGATAGTAAGAGTAATTGTTTCGAGTAGTTTCTTGGAACAATCACTTATAACATCTTGACGAAGTGGACTATACCTATCCGTTAGCTGTCTCTTCAACTCAGTTTCGACATCGAAATTATTATATGTCTTTATAATAAGTCGATGAGCCTCTTCTTGGACAGCTTCTTGAATCCAATCCCGTATGTCCTCTTTGGTAATTCCAAGTTCATTAAACATGAAGTTCCTGAACATTTTGTATTTATCACTTACCATATCCTATTCCTCCTCTGCTCAAGTTTCATTATTCTTCTTGTTTAACTCCAAGCATAGATTTTAAGTCCGCATATTCATAGTCTTCTTCATATTTCCAATAAGTTTGGAAACGAACCGGAGAATCGGGATATTTTCTAACACTACGGCCACGTATATACTTCCGATTGCTCTTTATTTTAATCTGGCCATCATCCATTCTCACAATAGTACCTTTCCCCTTCGTACAAGTGCCATTACATTGTTTTGCTGACCCGAAATCCGGATGAAATAAACAGAACACCTCATCCCCGACATTATGCCCGGTTAATTCCAAGCACTTCTCTTGCCAAGCAATATCGCAAGCAAGTATTATATCTTTCTCATTCATCGGTCAGTCCTCCTCTGCTTTAAGGACAACTATGCGAACCTTGTCACCATTGTTAAATTGTGATAGATATTTTGTTAATTCAGCGTTGTTGCGTTCTTTCACATAAGCAACTTCGCCAAATTTGTAGACTTCTCCTTCCACCGCATCCTTGAGCATCTGGCTTTTCTGCCATTCTGCAAAATGACGGGCAATATCTTGAAAATCGAATACTGTTAATGGGTCATTCCCATTTTCAAGCGTTTCATCGAAACGAGTATGGTAATGTGCATCAATGAAACGTTCTATCTCCTCATTCAAATCCACTTTTGGTTGCTCCTGTTGGAGAGAGTCGATGAGAATACCAACATATTGGTAAGCGAAATCTTTCCCTTCGTGTAATTTTCTTGTTTCGCTATCCGCACAACCTAATGCGGATTTATGAGCTACTTTCTCAAGCCTTTTAACTTCTTTTCGTAGAAGGTCTGCGTCAATGTATTTCATACCAATTTATTTTTATCTACATAAAATAATTCACAGGTTTGACCTCTTCTCCATACAGCAGTATGGCAACCATTGAAGTAAGCGCAAAAGAAACAACCATCCTTTCTTTCTGCTATATTATTATGTCCTTCAACTTGCTCTTGTACATAGTCAGGGTCATCCTCTGTTAAAGTGGTATAATATGCCATATCTAAATCAAATTAAAGAGGGTGCGTAGGTTTCGTGGCCTCCAATTTGCGTCCAATTGGTATAACGGCTCAGTTCTCACTCGACACGCACCCTATTGGTTTTACATCAGTTTCCTAAGAACAGCTATAAGAGTATTCAGAATCATCCATTCATCCTTATTGTTTGGAAGATACTTCAGTGCTTCAACAATGGCGAGAATCTGCTCATCGCTGGGTTTCCAAGAAGGTCGAAGAGATTTGAGCCAAGTCATCCAAACAATACGATAATCTCCTTTTTCTTCAAGATATTGGATTAATTCTTTTCTTTTCCAGTCATCCTCCTCGCTCCACTCTGCGGGCTTCTGTCTCATATTCATTGGCGGAAACTCGTATTCTTCTTGTTCGGTTATTGGTATTTTTTCATTTGTACAATAGTAGTAATCATCATCCACTGACACAATTACCGGCAAACCGTCAATAATGCCTTCTGCTGCTTCCTGCTTGGTTCGCATCATATCACCTACTCTGAACTTCGGAATAGAAGGCTTCTGTTCTTTCTGCTTTTCGAGGTAGGCAAGAGCCTCCTCTTTTGTTGTGTGCGAACCAGGTGAAACTGCGCTTCCATCCTCAAGTGCAAATAGTATTAGTGCTACAATGTCCTTCCTTATCCTCTCGTCCTCGCTCTCCTTGAGTTGCGGGAAAACAAACTCCAATGTGGCATCGTCGTATGCGCCTGTGCCATAAGCAGACCTTGCTCTTTCAAATGCATCTCTTTCCATATCAGTCAAAAATCGGTATCAAAGGCCAAACAATATACAATGCGTAAAGGATGACGGCTAACTCAATCACCTCACAGGTGGTTGCTATCACCTCCATCCATATCCTGAATCTTCTATAATGTTTCATCGTCCGAAAGTTTTGGGGTATATCCACTCCATATTTCCTTGTTCAAATGCTCACGCCATTCCATACGATTGCTACATCCGTACTTGTCCCAATCCTCTCTTTCGGGGCATACGGCGTATTTTTGTTTCTCCGTCATTGCTCTTTCTTTTGGAATGTAACACAAGCCTCGTCATCCGTCCCAACGGAGATCCCGCGCATCCAACAATGATTAAGAGCCTCGTCGCAAAAGTCGCACTTACCGCAAGTGTTCTTTCGCTCCTCGTTGATATAGCAAAGGAAGGCGAGACCACCTCCGATGATGATTGCGCCACCGATGATGAGCGCGACGATAAATAAAATCAATGCCTTCATATCAGTTTTTGTTTTCCGTAGTGTGCCAGGAGTATGGCATCTGCGGTGTTCAACGTTACTTTCTCGCTTGGATAGAGCCTTTGTGCGAGGCCCTTGAGTTTGTTCTTCCACTCGGTCTTGCCAAGCCCTTTTGACGAGCCGAGTTGGTTTGAGTAGTACTTCTGCCATTTCTGTGGCGTGACCTCCTCGGTCTGGATGCCGAGTGCATAGAGTGCCATCTCGAGGTGTCCGTTATGCCGTGCGAACGTGGCGGTGGCTTTTGATGATTGGCCGGGCATACCCGTGCCGACGCGCTCCATTACGCAGGTGATATTGGCTGGGGAGTATGCTGCCTTGATGCCGGATAGGAGTGAGAAGATGTCGGGATATGTGGACGGCATCTTGTAGGTAAAGAGTTGATTGCCTTTAAGGACGGCAATACCTCCGGCATTTCCCGGATCAATCCCGATTACGATGTTCTTGACTTCTTGTTCCATAGTTAAATCATATCATTCATTGCCTCCTCGTAGTGGTAGAGTCGGCGCATTATTCCGTCGATGATTGCCCTTGCCTCATCGGTGTCGCATTGCTCTTTGAGAGCCGTGCCATCCCAATAGGTAGCGGTGTTGAGTTTCCGTGCTTGTGCCACGAGGGCGCGGTCTTTATCGGTCATTGTATCTCCTTTAAGAATTTTCGGTATAGGATTATCATTTCTGGGTTGGATGCCGGTGTCTCCAAGGCATCCTCGACAAGTCGGCGATAGTGCGTTATAGTGGAGTGGTCTTTGCCCAGGACTGCGCCAATCTTCTCCACGGTCAAGCCTTGCTCATACAAGCAATAGGACACCACGGCGCGGGCATACACCCCATCGCGTTGTCGTGTGTTGTTGCGGATGGGTTTCTTCATTATCGCCTCCATCGTCTCAACGTACAACTCGCCGAGTGTCAATCCCGCTTGTTCGTGAATCTCCTCCTCGACGAGTTCATCAAGGCGCGACATCACCTTTACGCGTGACTCGCGCGGTAGTGAGTTGAATCGTGCGGCCATAGGCTAAAACACGTCATCGGGCATATCCTGCCCATCCGCTTGAGCAAAGAACTTGTCATACTCCGTTTGGTTGTTCCATCCACCATCGGCGGGTGGTGGCGGTGGTATATCCGAAGGCTCCATCCATCCGTAGTGAATCTGCTCCGCGATGTCATTCTTGAGGCGGTTGGACTCAATCTCGAACCAGAGCTTAATGAAGTGGTCGGTAGCCGCACCCTTGTCACGGCACTTGCATATCTCTACGGCATTGGTGCATCCCGAATCCTTGATGTCCGCGATAGTCCCCTTGTCGAGAAACTCCTTGGCGGCAGTCTGAAAGTCGCGGTTAATGCGATGGATAATCATCGTGTTCTGCGCGATGTCGGGCAAGTGGCCAGAGCCGGATATTGAGTTCATACGAAGGAAGCCACCCGACTTATTGGGATGTGCGATGATATGGATGTGGATATTGAGTTCAATGGCAAGGTAGTGGATGCGCTTCATAAACTCCTTCTGCGCCTTCCAGATGTCGCGGTCAAGTTCGTCGATGTCCAAGATGGTAAGGTTGTCAAGGAACACCTGGTCGATATGCTCCTTGAGGACAATCTCGCGGATGTCGGCTTCAAGGGTGTCGTATCGGTCATTGTACTCGTTGTTGTACAACCATAGGTATTGGTCAATCCACGGGTCTATCTTCGCGGCTACGTCCTTTGGCGTGTAGTAGAAGTTATTGTACTGCGATGGTTTGTTCTTGCTCTTTCCTGCGGCTTGCAAGTAGAGCCAATTCTTGAACTCACCGTCACTAAGTTCCCCCGTCCACACCGCCGACTTGTAACCAAGATTGGCACAATTAAGTACCAACTGCGATATGATGGTTGACTTGGCACTTCCACGATAACCCGACCATAGGGTGACTTGCTTGCGCTTGAACCCGATGATGAGGTCATCAAGTTGTCCGATGCCCGTGGGGATATACTCGGATGGGTCGAACTCCAGCTTAGGGATCTCGGACATCCGCTTCCATTTCTTGCCCTTGGTTGGCGTTTCTTGTTGCGGTGCGGATGGCTGTACCTCATCGCGTCTCCACGTGCGTTGTAGTTGCGCTTGTGTGCCGTATCGCTTGTCGTAGCATCCGGGTTCAAGTCTCTCGCGTAGTGTGTGCCAATCATTGCCTTGACACGAATTGTGGAAGCAGAAATAAGCCACCGCACCACTCTTGTGTTGGAACAAGACCGCATCTTTTCCCTTGTGGTTCGGATTGAACAAGCAATGGTCGAGGATGTACCGCGTACCATCTGCCACCTCGATGCGTTTCACCACCTCGATGCCGTGTCTTTGGATGAAGTCCTCAAGGTCGAACTTCTGCAACGAGTAGTTATTGAACCTTGATGGCTTTTCCTCCTCGGGGTAGAGGGTGGCGATGCGCTCAAAGTAGGAACGATGGTTTTTCTTTATCTCCGTTGGGACGGACAATATCTTGCACATCCGTCGGGGACGGTCCTCGCTGTCCGCGCTACCCTTGTTGGAGAATGTCCCCGGCAACTTGGCGATGCGTGATGCGTTATAGACCGATGTGTCCACCTTGACGTGTTCATCGGAGAACTGCATTGACATCGCATAGGTGAACCGCTTTACAAGCTCCTCGTCCTCATTGGTGTTCTTGAGGTCACAAGGGATGAAAATGTGATACCCATTTGCCGAGTCATTGACAATGCCATCGTAGAAACCCTCGCGCCGTAGGTAGGCGAATATCTCGCGGCATTTGAGTAGTGCGAAGTGCTTTTCCTCATCGGTGGAGTTGACATCGGATACACCCGTCACGCAGTCGAGGTCGAGGAGGACGAATCGTCTTGCCTCGATGTCGGCATCGGCGGTCGTAGCCAACTTCCCGCCCATCGGCATACACTCGCATTGCTTTCGCCCATAGCAAGCCTCCTTGGGGGTATTGATGGTGAAATAGACCGCACCTTTGTGTGCGTTGGCATCGACATCACGGATAAGGTTATTGATGTCCTTATAGTAGCCGGAGTCGGTGTATTTTCCCACGATGCGAATCTCGGTAAGTTCGCCTCCGTTTTGGAATATCTGCCACCACGCGTGTACCTGTTGTATTTGCTCCTCTGTCATTAGAATAAGTCTCCTTCTTCAAGGTCGGGCATATTGTTTAAGAACGTTGAAAAGTTCCGTAGGTATGCCCCCGTCTCTTCCCTGGTATCCACCTCTTGTCGGATGAGGGCAAGCAGTTGTTCCTTGGTGTACTTGCCTTTGGCGAGAAGGTTTCGTATGTGTTGTTTGTCCTTCTGCCCTTTACCCGTAGGTCGGTTGCCGTTGTTGGCATCCCGGCTTGGGTATGCGTTATACACCTCAAGTACATCCGCATCCTCATCGGAGGTTATGGTCTTTTGTGTTGGCCATTTGCTCTCCGCTTGGGCTTGCCAATCGGCGAGTATCTCGTCTATTGCGAGACCCGTCTGCTCTTGATAGAGTGTGGCAAGTCCATAGAGAACGACCTTCTCGAATTGTGTCATAGTTTCTTGATGTCTGCCCAGTCGGGGATGGGTGTTTTGTCGAGGGCGACGTACTTGTCGCCGACCTTCTTACACTTGACGGTTACTTTGATAACGTTCCCGTCCTGCCGTGCGTTCCACGATGCGAGGTAGTACACCTCTTTCTTGATGGGTTTCTTTGTTGCCATATCTAAAAGTTATTGATGTCGATTTCTTGGACGAAAGTCAACTTGCCACGATAGCCTCGCCTTGCAAGCTCTGCCATAAGGTCACGCGGTGTGAATTGGTCAAGGGGTTGTGTGCGCCTTGAGAGAAGGTCATCACCGATGCGCTTGACATTTTGGAGTGCCTTTTCGCCCGCACCGAACTTTACCATAGCCTCCTCAATGGTGTGGGTCTTGAGATAGTCATAGACCTCACAGTTGTTAAGTTTCTTTCGATTCATATTAGATGTGTTTAGAAGTTTAGGAGGGGTGGCGGGACTCGAACCCGCACCTTAAATGTTCCATTTCGCCGGATGCATCACGGACTCCACCCCTCTGATTGTTTAACCTTTCTGCCATTCGGGGAAATGAACCCCAAGTGTGCCGAAAATCGTAGTCGGAGAATCGGGTGTCAGCAAGTACCAAAATCCGTTGGCAACGTGCAGACCTTCCCCATTGTCCATCCACTGGATCGTGAAGTCCGTCTGGCTACCGAGAAGGTTGTCCTTCGGACTCACACGAACGTGGTAGGTCATCTCCGCATTGAGCCTCGTACATCTCGCATACGCCACCGACAAGTCATCGGTAAAGGACAACTCGGTGTAAGTCCTTTCTGCCGTCTTGTGTTCCACCTTGCCCGTGACCGTCATATCGAACACCAGGGCGATGCAGTCATAGATGGCATCCACGAGGTAGTTGGTATCATCCTCCGTGATGACAAGTTCCTGGTCAACGTGGAACGGCGGCTCGGAGAAGAGGTTTGCGGAATAGGCATCGGCTATCTTCGGTGCGGTGTATTCTCCAAAGACCGTGTAAGTGCCGATGGGAAGGTCTATTGGTTCGTTGACCGTGACCGTGTAGATGTTCCCATTCTCCTTGGATGTGAGTTTCAGTGCCATTGTCCTTGACATCGTGGTGTTGTCGAGTACGGACTTGACCTCGGCATCGGATGCCTTTGTCATACTGCCGGACTGTACTTGCTTGATACCGATGGTGACGGTGTTGACGGGTGTGGGGATGGAGGTCTCCTTGTTGCAGGATGCGAGTCCGAGGACTCCGATGAGAAGTGCTAAAACTTTCTTCATAACGTTTTGGTTTTGTGATGAATTGTTTGTAAATTAGTGTTGCACTAAACGTTATGATAGAAAGAGTTAGACTCTTGTTTTAGTCCAGAAACAACTTCATCTGGCTAATGATCTCGCCAAGTTCCGATAATGTGCGATACTTTGATGTAAAGCACTCCATATCGTGCTTGGCGCAGTCCATTAAATACCGCTTCGCATACTCGTTGTTGGATGCATCGTTGATGGGGACATAGGATGCTTTCTCGCCCGGAGCATTGGCTACACTCACGAACGCCCTGACCTTGCACTTTATCTCCTCACGTTCGACAGTGACAACGATACTGCGAATGAGAGCCTTTGCTTGGTTGACTCTCCACGAATCGGCTGCCTTCTTGTCATCCCATTCAAAAATGGAATGTAGCACCGAGGAGTCGTCTTTCGACTCTTCCACGACTTTCTCTGCTTCGAGAGTTCCGTACTTTTCACGGATTCTCTCAAGTTCTTTCCCTGCTACTTCTGCGGGGACTTTGTAGATACCTTGAATTGTGTATGAATACATAGTTATTGAAAATTAAAACAAGCCGTGACATACCGAGCCTTGCCGAGTCAAAACTGACCGTGCCCCTCCTGCCGGAACGTGCCTCGCCTTACCCCGCCACACCTTAACCAACCGCACCTTGCCATACCAAACCACTCCTGCCCCGCCATACCTTGCCACACCAAAACGGGACAGACCCGACCCCACCCCACCTTGCCATACCAGTCCTGCCGAAACTCGCCCAACCACGCCTGGCCTTACCCGACCGTGCCTCGCCGTACCTCTCCTGCCGAACCAAACCCCGCCGTAACATACCTCGCGCTATCGCACCCCACCTGAACACACCTCGCCACTCCTGCCAGACCTAAACGGGCCAAACCTGAACGTGCCCTACCTCGCCACGCCTCACCTCGCCAGACCAAAACGGAACTAACCCAACCATTCCTGCCGTGATTAGTCGCTCACAACTTGGAACAAGCCGAACGAACCGCTGTTGCACTTCTCTGGTCTCCACTCTCCAACTCCGCAAGTGAATCCTGCCGTGTTGAGAAGAGTGAGCAACTTTTCGGGAGTGATGACACCTTCGAGGTACTGGATGGTGATGTTCGCCCACCATTCGGGATACTCGGCACGATAGCGAGGGGAAGAGGTCTTGCTGATGCCACCGACCTTGACCACATCGCAGCGCATCCTCGGCTCTCCGTGGATTTCGATGAGTCCCGTCTCACGGTCATCGGCAATAACGTGGAACTTGGTACGGAGGTCAACCATAACCTCTCCACAAGTCTTTCCTGCACGAACCATCGCGGACTTGAAACCGACTGCGGGGAATCCCGTGCGGGCACCATCGGAGAGATAGTAGAAAGTCTTGGCGTTCTCCTGCTCCGGCGTGGG
>Ga0310691_10000587_pt1 | contig 65561 bp, 57 predicted proteins | sample 176DNAGHGlowgp2_FD_203887 | JGI IMG/M metagenome (GOLD analysis project Ga0310691, IMG submission 203887) | Sheep rumen microbial communities from Palmerston North, Manawatu-Wanganui, New Zealand - 1766 DNA GHGlow gp2 (v2) (version 2) | ecosystem: Host-associated > Mammals > Digestive system >...
TCCGGACATCATGTCGGCTGAGATGCTGATAGAGGGTTTCGTACCCATTCCCGTGATCCACCACGATGTAATACCCACGAGCTGAACTGTACGCGACTGTTGTGACCTTTCCTGTCGCAGCTGCTATCACATCAGCTCCCATGGTTGCCCCGATATCTATTCCCTTATGGTCTGTTGAGGCTCCTTGCTTTGGTGCTACACGATTCCCAAAATAGGAAGTGATATGACGGCTGGAAGGACAAGGCCAGATGAAATACCCCGTATTCCCTTCATTCTCACACTCTGCTCTAAGATCATCGGCAAAAGAATCCACATCCCTCTGTGCCTTTTCCCGCCAGGTACTGTACTTGTCACTTGGTCTCTCATAGGTAGCGATCCACTTATAACAAGCCTCTTGCGCATCAGTTTCAGAGATAAGAGCCTGCTTCTAGGTAACATAGGTTGTATTGATTGTCTCCTGGAGACGGGCAACCTGCATCTCAATATGGTCTGTTGAATGGATCTGACTTTTCGTGGCAGATGCAAAATGCAAAAGGTTAAAATATTCTTTGACAAAACAGGGTGGAAGATGCTATCATATAGTCAGCGAAGTAAATCGTTGATAACCGCATGAGGATGTAAGGCAGATGTAAGCTGTCCGGCTCAACGTTTTCGTTAGAAAGACATTCCAGATATGGGATGTCCTTTTGTTTTATAGGCGTTTTTATTATGTTTGCCTAAAATCAAGCGTGAAATCTATTTGGCAAATTCTATCATATATAGTACGTCAACTAATAGACAAAATACCGAGTGGCTATCAAAGCGCTACATATGGCAAGCGAAGAACCAAAAGCTACCATACCTCGTTCGGCACATTCGCCTATCGAGATATCCCGGCTGAATCATTCCCGCTCTCCGTTCTAGAGAATAAGGTTGGAAATAACCTGTACCGCATCGCCTCACCAGAGAAGGCCCTTTGCGACAAGCTCTATACGCTACCTCCGGCAAAAGACGAAGCAGAATTTAAAGCATGGGTTTTCGAAATCATCGGTATAGATCGAAGGCGGTTCCGCTCGCTGCACCTTGATGAAATCCTTGATATCGGAGATAAATACCACAGCAAAAACATCAACCTGCTGATGGAGTACGCGCTAAAAATCATGTTAGGAAGACAAGAATAAACCACCGAAGCTAGCCTTGAAATGTATCAAACCACCTTTTTAAGGCCAAAAACGATGTAGTATTGTGCAATCAGTCAGGATAACAATTCCATCAAACGCTTGAATATTCTCGTCAAATATGATATAATTGATGAGAATAAAAGCGAGGTGAAGAAAATGTGGAGATTTGATTACAGCTTTTTGAAAGAACAAGCATGGGACAATGAGATTGTTGGATATCTTTCCCAGATCCATGAGCAGAAGGGAAAGCAGATGTTATACCTGCGTCAAAAACCTGCCGATGTTGAGAAGCTGGTTGAGATTGCAAAGATCCAGAGCACAGAATCCTCTAACGAGATCGAGGGAATCCGCACGACGGACACGCGCCTGCGGCAGCTCATGAGTGAGAAGACAACACCGCGAACCCGCGATGAAAAGGAAATCGCAGGCTACCGCGACGCGCTGAACACAGTACATGAGAACTTTGAGTATATCCCGTTGACGCCCAACTATATCCTACAGCTTCACAAGATTATGTTCGCTCACACCGACAGCGCCTTCGGTGGCTCATTCAAGAACGTACAGAACTATATCAGCGCAACAACGGCAGATGGAAGGACCTATGCGTTGTTCACGCCATTGGCACCGTATGAAACGCCGGAGGCGATGCGCGAGCTGTGCGATGCGTACAACTTTGCCATCGGTGAAGGTAAGGTGGACCCGCTGCTGATCATCCCGTGCTTTATCCACGACTTCCTCTGCATTCATCCGTTTATTGACGGAAACGGCAGAATGTCGCGTCTGTTGACGACGCTTCTTCTATATCGCTGCGGCTATGAAATCGGCAAGTATATCTCGCTGGAAGCCAAGATCGCACGGACAAAAGAAAGCTATTACGACGCCCTGGAAGCCTCGCAAACCGGCTGGCACGAGGGCAAGGACGATCCCACAGCGTTTATCAAATATCTGCTGGGAACGATCATAGCGGCATACCGTGATTTTGAGGAACGGATGGAGCTAGTTTCGACCTCCCCTCTGGATACCGTACGGAACGCGGTAAAAACCAAAATCGGCAAGTTCACAAAGGCCGAAATAGCCGAGCTTGTTAATACAATGAGCGCCACATCGGTTGAACGCCATCTTCGTGCGCTCTGCGCCAGTGGCGAGATTGAAAAGTGCGGCGGTGGACGATCCACTTACTATATCCGCAAGACAATATAATCAATCATTGGTTTAATTTTTTTTCACGCTGATGGTGAGGTAAGAGATAATGGATACTATCGGAAGAAAAACATTTTGGAATGAGCTTTGTAGGATTCGTGATAATACCCCTGAGAATCTACAGGCACTACGAGCTACGATAAAAGTACCCGAAAAAGTATGTAGATTTCGGTCTGTAAGCGAGAATTCTCTGCTGCAATTACAAGAGAATAAGCTGTATTATTCCTCTGCAGATTACTATGATGATCCCTTTGACACATTTATTCACTTTGATTATTCACCATATAGTGCTTGTATGAAAGGATTTGACATGTCCAAAAAGAAGAATGAAGTAACAATTCGTTCCAGCGCTGCTGAGTATTTGACTTATGTAGCTTCTACTGGAGATAATCCCCAAAGTATAGAAATTCGATATGAGGATGAGAATATATGGTTGACGCAAAAAGTGATGGCCAGACTTTATGATATCACTGTCCCAACCATCAATTATCATATCAATAAAATTTTCAGGGATTCGGAGCTTCAAAAAGAATCAGTTATTAGAAAATTTCTAATAACTGCCGAGGATCAGTGCCCTATACTGAGGTCGTTCGAAATCCTTTCCTGATTGCCGGTCTATATACAACTGCTTTTCAGATAATCCTTCATTTTTCATTGCAATTATCTGACGCTCAATATTCTGATCACGCGAAGACACCCTTACACATATCCGAATATCCGGCCAGAACACCTGATCTTCTGTCCATCATCCGAAGCCATTAGCATCACCTCCAAACTCTGTTGCATAATTCCTGACTGAGTAACTCAGTAATTATAGACGTTTGAAGTGGGTTTTCAATGGACAATTACAAACTTTCGTAGCGGGCAATGAGACTGCAGACCTGTCCCCCACTGTCACGCCCACCTGTCACTCTATGGCATCCAGTACCCTCCCCCATCAAACCTGTACTCCATCCCATCGATGTTGTAGCTTCTGTTCTTCGCGTACCAGCCGTTCTTCACGCCGTACCACCATCCCTTGTTGTTTTTGTGCCAGGTGTAGCGGGTGGGGTTGGTCTGGGTGTAATCGTCGCCTATCCACCAGCCGCTTATGAATTCGTTCCGGGCGGCGTAGCCTTCCTCATTGAAGTAGTACCAGCTTCCGTCGATCTTCTTCCATGTATTCTTCAGGTAGTCATTACCGTCCAGGCTGTACCACCAGCCGGTTTTGTTCTTTTTCCAGCCTGTCACCGCAGGCTTGCCGTCCCAGGCGCCGCCGGGAGTGATGTAATATCCTCTTCGGTAGGCGTTATGCTCCATGATGCCTTCCGCATCGAAGTAATACCATTTCCCATCGATCAGCTTCCAGCCGTTTGCGGCATATTTTCCTTCTGCCGTGCGATATCTCCACTCGCTGCCGTCCTTCACCCAGCTGCCCTCAGGCTTCTTTGGGGACTCGTTGGTTTCCGGCTGCTGCTCCGGCTTATCTTCCTTTTCCTCTTCCTTTTCCTCTGTCTTCTTATTCACGAACTTCGAGCCGGAATTCATGCTCAGTCTACTGATGCGGTTAAGCGTGGTTTCACCACCCAGCTGCCGCATTTCTCTTATGATTTCTAAACCGTTCCACATTACAAGGCTGTAATGCTCCGTGCCGTTGATGTTGTCGGTAATATATCCGGCGTGCATGTAGCTGAAATGCAGCTCCTGCTCCTCATACTCACTGTCCGCGTACTGCGTCGTGCTGTACAGCGTGTCGCCGCGGGTGAGGAAGAACTCGCTCTCGTTCTTTGAATGGTCGTGGCCGAACATGAAGAGGATGTCCATGTCGCACTCTTCGGCGTATTTGTTGAGGAGGCGGACCATTTCAGCGGAACCGTCCACGTTGTAGCTGCTGCCGCCGGACCACGCCGACACCGCGCTCTCCGGCTGAACACCCAGAACATGCAGCCCCGCGTGGGCCGAGATCAGGATCAGCTCGTTATGATAGTCGGCCTTCAGGCTCTCCAGGAAGTCCTCCAGCCTCGGCAGCACCTGCTCGTAGCTGTAGGACTTTTTCCCGTTCTCGTCCTTTATGACTATATCATCGAAATGCACCGGGAAGATCCGAAGCCCGTTATAGCTGAAGTTCTCCTGCGCGTTCGCTTCCTCCGCTGCCGTCCCGTTATCATGGTTGCCCGAGACATAAATAGTCCTGATGCCGCCGGACTGGCTGCGGAGCGCGGGAATGTTGCTGCCTGCAGTGGTTGCGTGGTCCGTCGAGGGCATTTCATTTGACCAGTCGCCTGTGCATACGATCAGCCCGGGGATCCGGCCGCCGTGGTCCTGCATCACCTCGCCCAGGGCGCGGCCGATATTTGTGAAGCTTTCGTGCACGTCGGAGAAGGTGAGGAAGGCCTTCGTCATAACTCCGCGGCAGACGATGTAATTTACGTGTGCGGAGCAGTCCGTGAAGTGCGTCCCGCTGTCATCCAGGCAACTCACCTTGCAGTAGATATCGTATACTCCGGCAGAAAATGTTCTGAACGCGTCCAATGTGATCTCCGGCGCATCCTCCGCAAGGGGCTCGTCGTTGATGTACCAGGTGTAGCTGAAGTCCTTATAGCCCTCCTCCACTGTCCGGACGCTGTAGGTCGGAGCTGCGGCATTTCCGCTGCCCATGATGTAATAGGGCTGCGCTTCAGGCTGCGCGGAAATGAGCTCGTCGTCGCCTTCGCCGAATGTGCAGAGTATCACTCTGGCTGCGTCGGACTTGTCGGTGGTGCAGGCGAGATACGGGGGTTCTGCGCTGACGGTATTGTCGGGGGTGCTGGTGAGATATGGGGGTTCGGCGCTGACGGGCTTGAGGGTAAGGTAGTATTTGCTGCTGTTTTTGGTGTATGTGAGCAGCCTTTCCTGATAGTCATATTCCCAGCCGCTCTTCCTTCCTCCTTCCGGTCTACCCGGCTGGGCATCCCCCGATTCCGGAGCAGGCCCTTCCGGCCGGGGCCCCTGAGACTTATATTCCTCGCAGATCAGCTCACAGCTGTCCGGATCCACCACAAGCTCCCAGGCATCCGCCACAAGCCGCGTCCCGTCCATACCGCTCTTCACCTGCCAGATCATATAGTCCTCCGGCGTATCCGCAGACACCGTCACCGGGACGTTGTCATCCGTAAGGGTAAGCAGGTACCAGGAACCATCGTCCTTCTGCACAGCTATGCCATACTCCTGCTCCGCCGCAAACGAAGCAACGCGGTTATACGCTTCACCACTCTCCTCCGCCGAAGCCGGGAAAGGCAGGATGAAGGCGAGCAGAAGTATAAGAAGTATCGGGATCAACTTGGGGATTCGTTTTTGCATTATATGGTTACTCCGTTCTGTATTCTAAAGAAACATTCCCATATACAGGGGAAGCGTGATCTTCTTGCCCATCTGTCCTGCATTTCCGTCGATCAGTTTGTAACCGTATGGGATTTCCGGGCGTTCCAGCAGATGATCCAGGGATTTGGAACGACTGTTGGTGGATTTGACTTCGATTGGGATTGCACCATCGGCTTCCTCCATCAGAAATTCAATTTCGAAGGTGGATGCCTCATCTTTTCGGAAGAAAAGCTCCTTGTGTCCATTCTTTATCAGCAAATCTGCAACAAGAGCCTCATATAACCCGCCTTTTTTGAAATGTGCCTGATCGGTTTTCTCCGGATACAGGATCCGCTCTTTGACAGAAGTGTCGAACATGGCTAAAAACAACCCTATATCGGTTGCGTAAACCCGGAAGGACTGTGCGTTTTCCGAAGAGCGGAGTGGAAGGTCATAACTGTTCAGATTCGGAACTCGGGTGATCATGTAAGCACCCTCAAGCCAATCAAGGCTGGAACCGTATTTCCGGGCAGTTCCGCCTTTTTCCACCGTTGAAAACTGGAACTTGTGGTTGTCCTTGGATAATTGCTCTGGGAGGGAGAAATAACATTTTTCGGCTTTTATTTTGATGTCGGCATTTGCATAGTGTGCAATATCGTAACGATAATCCTGCAGGATAGCTCGCTGTTTTTCGTCGGCGGCCTGAAGATTGTCGGTTTCCAGAAATTTCGTAAGGACCTCAGGCATACCGCCAAGTACGGAATATAGCCTGAGAAGCTGCATCATGCGGTCATGAATCGCAAATGGTACGGCAGTTCTGGTATTAAATGCATTTCGCAGCAGTTCAAGAATATCGTCATTTACCTGAAATGCCCATAGGAATTCTTCGAAGGAGAGCGAATGCATATCAATGTACTCCAGTGCGCCAACGGGAAAGGATTTCGGCCTTTTATAATCAATCCCAAGCATGGAACCTGATGCTATAACATCAAAATCCGGCTCTTCATTCCAGAATTTCAAGGAGGTGATGGCTTCCGGACACTCCTGAATCTCATCCAGAAAGAGCAGGGTATCACCGCGAATTAGTTTCTCCCCGGGGAGATAGAGGGATATATTCATCAGCAGGCGTTTTGGATCCAGATCCTCGGCAAAAATCTTTTTCAGTGATGGGTTCTTCAGAAAATTGATCGTGATGCAAGAGGCGTAAGCCTTTTTCCCGAAGTGTTCTATTGCATATGTTTTGCCGATCTGCCTTGCACCGCGCACCATAAGACATTTGCGGTCCGGACGCAATTTCCACTGTTGCAGCTGATCAGTTACGAATCGTTTCAGCATAGGCGCTCCTTTCATACAAAAGTGCCGAAAATATGCACACATGCATATTTTAGACACTTATAATATGTATGTGTGCATATTTTAACATAGTTGTTTTATGTTTTCAACTTTTACCCATACTTTTTCCGGCAGCAATTAAATCATCAACAACAATGTTATCTGCTTTTCCATTAACCAGCATTTGATCCTGCCATTCGTCAAAAAGTCTGGGCTTGGCACCTTTTAGTAAATCAGATGGATGAGTGTTTGCAATAAGAAGATAATTGTCACGCTCATCTTCATCTTGAAACTCGATAACACTTTTTGCTTTTTGCTTTGCTGTGGTCGTTTTCCCACATCCTTTGGGCCCAGTAATCAATACACCTCCAAATGCCTCGAGCTTCAGTGTGAGCTGCTCATCTGCAATTCTCTTCAGATAATTCATATTTCTTATCCTCCGCTCTGCAAATGTACGTGATAAGATCTATAATAACATCCCAAGACATACTTTCAGATTCTATTATATGTGCAATTGGACAGATTTGCAAGATTTTGCCGGACAGATTTGGAGCATTTCATTAGACAGATTTGCATCTACAACTAAGTCCTTTTAATCAGCGTTCTTACTCCCCTCTCCAGAAAGAGTACTGTTTGAATGCTGGAACAGCTCCATATCTTCCTTCAAGGTAAGCCTTGCTCAGTTTCTTGTCATATCTCTCCTTGAACCGATCCAGGGAGTAGATTCTGCTGGCATTGTCAGCGTCCCTTTCCACAAACCATCTCACCATAAAAAGTCAGGTAAGAAATCGGATCCTGAAAAACGAAAAGCGGCGGATAATCGGTGCTACTATTCCACTGGTCATCTGCCGCCAATATTTTAATCTCGAAACCACACATCGATTTTCTACCACCGGGTAGAAATTTCCGATCCCGTAATCCGCCCCTATTTTCTACCCACTGGGTAGAAATTTCCGGTCCTGTGATCCGCTCCTATTTTCTACCCACTGGGTAGAAATCATTTATGATACGAAACAATCTTATGGCACTCATATAGTATAATCTTTCAGCATCATTCATTGCTTCTTCTAATGTCATTGGTTTGTCAATAATTGAAAAGAGTGAAGTAATACCATAATCATATAATCTCTCAGCCCCGTCGCCTATGGATCCACATAAACCGATAACAGGGATTCCTTTTGCTTTTGCTCTTAAACCAATTCCCTGCATCACTTTTCCCATACAGCTTTGTGCATCTGCTCTGCCTTCTCCGGTTATTACCATATCTGTATCTTCCAGATGATCATCAAAATGTACCAGATCCAGTACTGTTTCCACGCCGGATTTCATTTTCCCTTTAAGAAGTATACCAAGCGCCGCACCCAGTCCTCCGGCAGCTCCGCTTCCGGGGATATCATCCGGATCTATACCTGTACTTCGAATGATCGCATTCCGATAACTGATCATTCCCTTTTCAAGTCTTTCAATCATTTCCGGAGTTGCCCCCTTCTGAGGGCCAAAAATCCGGGTGGCTCCGTTGTTGCCGCATAATGGATTACAAACATCATTCATCACGGTAAGGCTCATTCTCTCAGTTAATGGATCAATGCCTGAAATATCGATGGATTCCACATTCTCCAGATCTTCTCCCCTTCCTGACAGCCGATCTCCTGATCTGTTTGAGAAGACCACTCCCAGTGCCGAGAGGCATCCCATACCGCCATCATTTGTAGCACTTCCGCCTATGGCAACGGTTATATCCGTACATCCCCGACGTAAGGCATCAAGGATCATTTCTCCGGTTCCATAGGTGGTAGTTTTCAGGGGATTTCTTTTATCCTGCGGGACCAGAGGCAACCCGGAAGCTGCTGACATTTCGATGATTGCCCTATTCCCGTCAAAAATGCCGTAGGATGCCTTTACAATTTCCATTAACGGACCATGCACATTAAGAAATATCCTTTCACCACCCACTGCTGACAGGACGGCATCAACTGTGCCCTCGCCCCCATCTGCGACCGGAATGCCGGTGCACACAGAATCCGGCATAACTTCTTTCGCAGCTTTTGTCAGAAGCTCTATAATTCGACCACACGAAAGTGATCCTTTATATGAATCCGATGCAAATAGAAGTTTCATTCCGGCCCCCATATCTATCCATCTTTTTATTCTACCATAATCATGAGCCTACTGTCTTCCCTCTATACTCCACGCACAGCTGTTCATTTGCATTTTCCAGTGCCTTTGAGGGGCTATTTCCATTTTGCAGGTAGGCTCTGACCAGAGCACGTGCGACCATCATGAACAGAGCAGCCGGAACGCCTTTTCCTTAACGATTGTGATCGACAACGCATTGCTTCCGCGTCCAACAGCATCCCTTCTTGTCAAAGGTGTACTTCTTACCATCGATGGTGTAGGATCTGCCCTTTGCATGCTGAACGATGCACAGATGAACATAAAAAAGCGGGAGCCCAACGTTTATGCGGGTTCCCGGCTAAAAAACAGTGTGCGTGCTAGAGGATTCGAACCCCCGACCTTTTGGTCCGTAGCCAAACGCTCTATCCAGCTGAGCTAAGCACGCTTTTCGTACAACGCAAATTATTATATACTAAACTGCCCTACTATGTCAAGAGAAAACTTAGGAAATGTCTTACTTCGTACGCATACCGACAGGGCGTATTCCGGTGTCTCCCGAAGTGTCCGGATCTGATAAATCCCTTCCTCCTTGTTTTCTCCCTCAGCCTTCTTATCTCCCTCAGCCTTCCTGTCTCCCTCAGCCTTCCTGTCTCCCTCAGCCTTCTTATCTTCCTCAGCCTTCTTATCTTCCTCAGCCTTCTTATCTCCCTCAGCCTTCCTGTCTCCTTCAGCCTTCAGATCCGCTGCCCTGACAGTATCCTCCAGCACGGAGAATTCATTCAGCGGTACGGTTATTCCAGTACCGGTGCATTTTACGTAAGCCTCCTTCCGGGTCCACAGGCGGGTGAAGTATCGCTCCGGATCCTCTGACGCCTTCATGGCTTCCCGCTCCTCCTCATTAAATACATGCTCCGCTACGCCATGTCCCGGATCCTGTTTGGTTTCGATATCTATCCCCACCTGTATGTCCGATACCGCCAGCGCCACATATTCGCCTGCATGGGACAGGTTGAAATATACCGGGTCAAACTGTCCCTTACCCTCAAGCATTTTACCTGTAAGACAGGGCTTCTCGTGCCTGTTAAAGGCTATCTCCAGCTCCTTCAGCTCCGTACCAAGGGTATCGAGCAGCCCGTGCCTTAATAGCAGCCCTGCAGCCAGAGAAAGAAGCTTACCGGAGCGCGGGATCATGCGGCTGTACTTCTCCACGCGCCAAAGAGGGAGCACGCTGAGTGCGCGCTCCCTCTTTGCATCAAGCTCTGTTTCATTTATCCTGTAGAAATATATTCTAAGCATTGTGATACCTGTGTACCTACCTTGCCCTCTGATCCAGCCTCGACAGAATCTCCAGCAGTACGCTTACTTCCTTCTCCTTTGCGATATCGAAGTACATCTTGAACTTGCTTGCCTGTCTTACATCATCGTTGATGGAGATCTTGATCAGCAGGTTACGTGCGGTCTGCATGTTCTTCACAACCAGCTCGTAATTCTTGATCAGGCTCTCATCGTAGTTGAGGTATCCGTTAGCCATAAGATATTTGATACGCTCGAGCATGAGCACCTTATGGTCATACATTACGTGAAGGGCGCGGATATCGTAATCCGGCTCATCCTGCTCCATCTGCTGCATGATGCGCTTGTAAACACGCTCATATACGTCAACACCAAAGGTTGTGTCGCTGAAGCGGTTTCTCATCATACGGAAATGGTTCTTGGTATCCTCGGAATTCAGGTACTCGCGAAGGGTATCACGGATCAGTGTGGTGTCCACATCATAGTATTTGGTGTCGGTATTCTTGAGGATAACGAAAAGGCCGCGGGTTCCCTTGTAATCATCCTTGAACATATGATCATCGGCTGCAGCGATATCCTCATAGCCCCTCTGAACGTCCTTGAAGGAAACGGTATTCAGTGAGTAATGATCCTTAAATGTGAAATCGCCCACATGGAACACTTCCTTCTCCAGGTCATAGCCGTAGATAAAGAGCTCGTGAGGGAATTTGTAATCAACGTCCACATCACTGTCGGAGAGGATCTTTGCCTCGTCAAATACACCATATACATAACCGTTCAGGTTAATTGTCTTGATGATGAAATCGATGATATTTCCGCAATAGCTCTCGATCTGCTCCTTGGTGAGCAGTGAAGTGATAAGATACGGGCATTCCTTGAGGGAACTGCTGCCCGGCATGATATCGGCGAGGAGCATCTCATCTCCCGTAAAGATCTCCTGGATATTGTAGCATCTCAGCTGGATGTAGTTACTGAAGATCCAGCGTTTTGCATTCTCATCATCCGAAAGAATAGAAAAGAGTGTGGCATGCCACTGCCAGGATGTAATAAGCGGCTTTGTTACCGAAAGTATCTTCTTGTTTTCCATAATTGCTATCCCCCTCTTCCTAATCTTCCATCTTCTTAGCTATAAGAGCTGCCAGATCCCCGAAACAGCTGTAGCCGTCCAGCGCAAGCTCATAATCCGAAAAGCTGACTTCAAACTTCTCTTCCGCAGCTACGATAAGGCGGATGATGGAAATGGAATTCACCCCGTATTCCGCAACACAGTCTTTAGCAAGATCCACATCCTCAAGCTCAGGCATGACTTCCCCGATCAGCTCTATAAGCTCCTGATCTATCTTACTTCTATCCATATTTAACGCTCCCTTCTCCTTGTCCTCATAAGACAAATAATCTATCAATATTTTACTAAAAGAAGGCACTAAAATCAACAAAAAAATGAGACAGCTCCGAAAGGAACTGTCCCATATATAAACGTTTTATTAACCCTCTGTGAAACGGATGGGGTTGAGCCTGAGACCGGGTCCCATGGTTGATGAGATGGTCACACTCTTCAGATACTGGCCCTTTGCTGCCGACGGTCTTGCCTTTACTACCGCATACATAAGCGCTCTGTAGTTGTCAGCGATGTCAGACTCACTGAAGGAAGCCTTTCCTACAGGTACATGGATGATATTTGCCTTGTCAAGACGATATTCGATCTTACCTGCCTTAACCTCTTCGATAGCCTTTACAACGTCCATTGTAACTGTACCTGCCTTGGGGTTCGGCATAAGGCCCTTGGGTCCGAGTACACGTCCGAGACGTCCGACAACACCCATCATATCGGGAGTAGCGATAACTACATCGAAATCAAGCCAGCCTTCGTTCTGGATCTTCGGAACCAGCTCGTCGCCGCCTGCATAATCAGCGCCTGCTGCCAATGCCTGGTCGATCTTGTCGCCCTTCGCGAATACAAGAACCTTAACGGTCTTACCTGTTCCGTGGGGAAGAACTACCGCGCCACGTACCTGCTGATCAGCGTGACGTCCGTCAACGCCCAGCTTCAGGTGTGCTTCGATGGTCTCATCAAACTTTGCGTTTGCTGTCTTCTTCAGAACGGAAATAGCCTCTTCCAGGTCATAGAGCTTGTTCTTCTCGACCTGCTTTGCGTTCTCTAAATATCTTTTTCCTCTTTTCATGGTTCTCCTCCTGTGGTACTATCGGAAGATTCTCGTCTTCCTTCCACCAAATTTTATTGATTAATCTACGACTTCTACGCCCATGGAGCGTGCTGTACCTGCGATCATGGATGCTGCCGCCTCGATCGATGCAGCATTCAGGTCGGGCATCTTTGTTTCGGCGATCTCACGGATCTGAGCCTGAGTGATCTTAGCCACCTTCTTCTTGTTCGGTTCGCCGGAACCGCTCTGGATCTTGCAGGCCTTCTTGATGAGGACTGCAGCCGGAGGAGTCTTGGTAATGAAGCTGAAGCTTCTGTCTGCGTATACTGTGATAACTACCGGGATAACGAGATCACCCTTGTCAGCGGTTCTTGCGTTGAACTGCTTGGTGAATTCCACGATGTTAACACCATGCTGACCCAGCGCGGGACCAACCGGGGGTGCCGGAGTTGCCTTGCCCGCAGGGATCTGTAATTTGATGTAGCCTGTTACTTTCTTCGCCATTTTAGCGTACCTCCTAAATGTGGTAATAACGGGGTTTTCCCTTCCACTTTGTTAAATGTATCTGCAGCAGCAATCCTCAGGGTTGCTGCGCCGTTACCTTTATTATGATACAGCAGTTAAGATATGATCCTAAAGCTTAAGTATATCTCCCAGCCCGATCTCCACATCTGTGGAACGGCCGAAGATATCCATGTCGATGGTTACAGACTGACGCGTGGAATTGATCTGCTTGATAACTCCCACGGTACCTTCCCAGGCGCCCGAGATAACGCGTACCGAATCGCCGATAGACACATCTACAACGAAGTCGTCCGTCTTTACACCGAACATCCTCATTTCCTGATCGGAAAGCGGAACCGGCTCGGATCCGGGACCCACGAATCCCGTAACGCCGCGGGTATTCCGTACCACATACCAGGTCACATCATTAAGGATCATGTGAACCAGAACATAGCCGGGGAACATCTTCTTCTGTACGACCTTTCTGACGCCGTTGCGCATTTCGGATACGTCCTGTACAGGAACCATCACGTCAAACATCTGCTCCTGCAGACGCCGGTTTTCGATGGTCTTCTCTATGTCGGCCTTTACCTTATTCTCATAACCGGAATAGGTGTGGACCACATACCAGTGGGGCTCATTGTCTCCGCCCTGTTTGATATTCGCAGACACCGGTGCCACATCGGAGACCCTCTCCTCGGTAACATCTTCGATGTTCTGAATATCCATATTCATTTCATCTGCCATGCCTGCCACCTGCCTATGACCAAATGTTCTGCAGGCCCAACTCTAAAAGTACGTCAACTCCCAGAGTAACTCCTGCCAGTATGACTGCGGAAACCACAACTGCGAAGGTCTCGCGTGCCACCCTCTTCCTGTCAGGCCAGGTTATCTTCTTGAATTCCACCTTGAGACCCTGGAACCAGCTTCTCTTCAGCTGAGGGGAGTTGTTATCCTTCTTTTCTGACTTTTCTGACTTATCTGCCATGAGGTCCTCCTGTTACTTTGTTTCCTTGTGCATGGTGTGTGCCTTGCAGAACGGACAATACTTCTTAGTCTCCATCCTCTCCGGATGATTCTTCTTTTCCTTTGTCAGGTTGTAATTGCGCTGCTTGCATTCTGTGCATGCCAGTGTGATCTTTACACGCATGAGCTTATCCCTCCATTTCCGGATTATGAACTGTATAAATTATGCCCTTCTACCATAAGCGCACTAAAAAAAGGCCCTTTTGGACAGGCAAAGGTAAGAGTAGCATATCGGATGAGTAAAGTCAAGCACTTTTTAAAGGCTGCGGGTACGCCGTTTTTACGGACTGCCGTGGACGCTGTTTATTTACGGACTGCCATGGACGGCCTTTATTTACGGGCTGCCATGGACGCCCGGGATGGCCCTCATGATAACAGGCTTTTCAGCTCGTCGGGATTTAATCTCCGGGCGCAGCCCCGCTCCAGATCCTCCGGAAGCTTAAGATTTCCCATGCCGATACGTTCAAGGCCCTCCACCTTGCAGCCCAACGCTGCCACCATGCGCTTTACTTCGTGGTAGCGGCCCTCGGTGAGGGTGAGGAAAATCTCGTGGAGAAGCCCTTCATCCGTCTCTGCCGCATTTTGTTCCGTGCCGGTGATCTCCCGCAGTTCCGTCCCGGTGATCTCCCGCTGTTCTGCCCCGGCGATCTCCCGCTGTTCTGCCCCGGTGATCTCCCGCAGTTCCGTCCACGATACCGTTCTGCCGTATCTATATATAGTCGGTGCTGTGGGCTTCTCATCTCCTATGTCTATCCCTTCCCGGAATCTTTCCTCCGCATCCTCAGGTATATTTCCGCTCACGATCGCTCTGTAGGTCTTTGGCACGTGCTTTCCGGGGGCAAGGAGTCTGTGGCTCAGATCTCCGTCATTTGTTATAAGAAGAAGTCCGACCGTATCCCTGTCCAGTCTTCCCACAGGAAAGAGGCCTCGCGGACGGGGCTGCGGGATGAGATCCGTCACAGTCCTTTCCTTCTTATCTTTTGCCGCGGAGAGAATACCCGCCGGCTTATTAAGTATGTAGTAGGAGTATTCCTCATAGCAGACAGGCTTACCGTCCAGCATTACCTCGGCGTTATCCGGATCTATCTTCTTCTTTCCGTCCTTTACGGTTTCTCCGTTCACGCGGACACGCCCCCTGCGCAGAAGCTCCTGAACCGCCGACCGCGTACCGAGTCCGGCGTCAGCCAGATATTTGTCGATTCGTAACAACATGGCCGTTCCCTCCTTCGCCACATTTTCCGGCCTTAAAGCCATAATAAGGTTGACATTAATGTTGGCGTTTGGGTTGACTTTAGGGTTGAATGTAAATCGAGCAGGGTGCCAAATGGGCATTCGTGCAAACACGACTCCCACCTGGCACCCTTATCTTACAAATCCTATGAATCCCATCTGTGATCTATATCTCGAATATCCATCCTTCCGGATCCTGTCTGTGATCTATATCTCGAATATCCATCCTTCCGGTGCCTGGATGCGGCCCATCTGGATACCTGTCAGCGTGTCATACAGTTTCTTCGTTGTAGCACCCATTTCCTCCATACCGCTGGGGAAGCAGATCTCTCTGTCATGGTCAACGATCTTGCCAACCGGTGAGATAACTGCTGCGGTGCCGCAGAGTCCGCACTCCTCGAATTCCGGAACTTCCTCAAGGAATACTTCTCTCTCCTCAACCTCCATACCCAGATAATCCTTAGCAACTATCTCAAGTGAACGGCGTGTTACCGAAGGCAGGATGCTGGATGACTTGGGAGTTACGAACTTGTTGCCCTTGATGAAGATAACATTTGCGCCGCCGGTCTCCTCGATCTTGGTACGGCTTGCGGGATCAAGGTATACATTCTCGTCAAAGCCCTTCTTATGGGCATCTACTATCGCATGAAGGCTCATGGCATAGTTAAGGCCTGCCTTGATATGGCCTGTTCCGTGCGGTGCTGCACGGTCGAAATCACTGACACGGATGGTGATCGGCTTTGCGCCGCCCTTGAAATACGGGCCAACGGGTGTAGCGAAGCAGCGGAACTGATAGTCCTCAGCCGGTTTAACACCTATAACCGAATTGATACCGAACATGAAGGGACGAAGATACAGGGTCGCTCCCGAACCGTAGGGCGGAACCCACGCTTCATTTGCCTTAACCACCTTCTTTACGGCATCCAGAAATCTCTCCTTCGGGAAGGGGGGCATCTCCAGACGCTTTGCGGTATCGATCATTCTTTCCGCATTAAGATCGGGGCGGAATGTCACTATCCTGCCATCCTCTGTGGTGTAAGCCTTCAGGCCTTCGAAGCAGGTCTGGGCATACTGCAGGACGCATGCGCACTCACTCATGGTAATGGTGTGATCCTTTGTCAGGATGCCGTCATCCCATGCACCCTTCGTGTAATTTGATACATAGCTTTCATCTGTCTGGATGTAACCGAATCCAAGACTTCCCCAGTCAATGTCTTTCTTTTCCATAATCCCATCTCCTAACATTTGATACTTAATTATTTAAATAAAATGTTACAATCTATTTTACTTTCTTAATTGAAAATGTCAAGTCTCTTTTTCATATCATCCCCCGATTTCTTCCCTTTCTCCCTTTTCTACCTTTTCTACCTTTTCTTCCTCTCCTTCCTTTACAGCGTTCATCCCCGGCTCCCTGCCAAAGATCTTTTCAATAACAACGAGTGTAAGAACCATGAGAACGACGGCTATGCCGAGTGATACCGCTGCGTTCTTGATGTAGCCTGCGATGATATAGGATACCGCGGAAACCGCCGCAACGGTAAGCGCGTAAGGAAGCTGTGTGGATACGTGATTAATATGCCTGCACTGAGCACCGGCTGAAGCCATGATGGTGGTATCGGAGATCGGTGAGCAGTGGTCGCCGCATACAGCGCCCGACAGGCAGGCTGCTATGGAGATGATCATCAGTTCTCCGCTGGGGAATACACCCAGCACAATGGGGATAAGGATACCAAAGGTACCCCAGGATGTTCCGGTTGCAAAGGCAAGGCCCAGGGCCACCATGAATATTACCGCAGGAAGCAGTGCCTGCAGAGCCGCTGCCGATCCTCCGACAAGATCTGCCACAAATACCTTTGCCCCCAGAAGCCCCGTCATACCTGAAAGCGTCCACGCAAGGGTAAGGATGAGTATCGGCGCCACCATGGCGATAAAGCCCTTGGGAATGCATCTTGTGAAATCCGCAAATGTCATGACATTACGGTACATGTAGTAGAAGAAAGTGAAAACAACCGTGATGACAGCGCCGATAACAAGGCCCTGGGATGCGTCTGCATTTGCGAAGGCCGTTATAAAGCTCTCTCCGCTAAAGAAGCCTCCGGTGTATACCATACCCATGACGCAGGCTGCGATCAGTACAAAGACGGGAAGCATGAGATCGATGACCCTGCCCTTCGAGTTGATCGTCTCTTTCTCCGTGCCTTCCTCCTCACCTGTGGTAAAAATGTCGCCCTTTATGGCATTTGACTCATAACGCTTCATCGGACCGTAATCCACTCGGCGTACGGTGATGTAGATCATCATCACAATGGTGAGCATCGCATAGAAATTGTACGGGATCGTGTGGAGAAATGTCTGGAAGCCGTTGATATTCGCATCCGCAGGCACCGATGAGGTTACGGCAGCCGCCCAGGAGCTTATGGGGGCGATTATACATATCGGCGCTGCGGTCGCATCGATAAGATAGGAAAGCTTTGCTCTCGACACCCTGTGTCCGTCCGTTACGGGCCGCATAACACTGCCTACTGTAAGGCAGTTGAAATAATCATCCACGAAGATCATCACACCGAGTATAATAGTTGCCAGCTGTGCTCCGACCCTGGTTTTAATATGCTTTGATGCCCAGCGCCCGAAAGCTGCGGAACCGCCGGCCTGGTTCATCAGAGCCACCAGGATACCCAGCAGCACCAGGAATACCAGGATACCCATATTCCAGCTGTCTGCCAGCTTCGGGACCATACCAGCCGCATCTCCGTCACTGTCCGTGCCGAAAAGCATGGTGTTAACGGCCAGCTCAAGATCAAAATTGGAATAAAAAAGAGCTCCGGCAATGATGCCTACAAAAAGCGATGAGTACACTTCCTTTGTTATAAGCGCAAGTATGATCGCTACAAGAGGCGGAATAAGTGATACCCATGTTGCATAGTATTTACTCTGATAGTCATCTCCCACAACGACTTCGGTGGTTAGCGTGTAGATGATCAGTCCTATCAGCAAAAGCAGGATACCTGAAATAACTATCTTCTTCTTCATTTTTCCCTTTTCCTCCCAAAATGCATTAAGCCGCAAAACATATTTATTTTACAACTATTCTGGGAAAATTACTATATATATTCATACAAAAAAGATCCTTTCCGGAAATTATCCGAAAGGATCTTCTCTGAATTGGCTGAATTGTAATTCCGGTCAAACCGCAATTTACGGATCTCTGCCCAATATAATCATGCGGGGTTGCGGGATTTTCTGCGGAGTGATACAATAAAACGCAGCTATTCGGTTTATCCCCCCGGGGGTATTGGGTCCGTGCGGCATTCGTAAATGGATATGCCCTTCATGTCCTTACGGCTTATTGCCCGCGGCAAAGATAAAGAGGAAAAAAAATGTACAAGATTGATTTCAAGAATCCCTGTCACGTTCATTTCATCGGTATCGGCGGAACCAGCATGAGCGGTCTCGCGCGGTTCCTGCTGCAGCGAGGCTTTACCGTAACGGGATCGGACAATGTTCCATCCAAATACTGCGATAATCTGCGTAAGCAGGGCATCACCGTATATCCGGAGCATTCAGAGGAAAATATGCTGAATAACCCGGATATCACCTTCGTGGTCTACACCGCAGCCATTTCCGAAGATAATCCGGAGTATGTGTACGCGCTGTCCCACGATATCCCGGTTCTTTCCCGGGCGCAGCTGCTGGGGCAGATGATGGATCAGTATCAGTACGGTGTGGCTGTTGCCGGAACCCACGGCAAGACTACCACCACTGCCATGATGTCCCACATTCTGCTGGCTGCCGACAAGGATCCCACCATCACTCTGGGAGGCGATCTGGAGCTGATCGGCGGCAACTTCCGCATAGGCGGCTCGGAATATTTCGTGGCCGAAGCCTGCGAATACACCAACAGCTACCACGAATTCAGACCCTATGTCAGCATCATCCTGAACATAGACGCCGACCATCTGGATTTCTTCCATAATCTGGAGAATATCGTCATCTCCTTCTCACAGTTTGCACAGAAGGTGAAGGATGGAGGAGTTCTTGTCGTAAACGGCGACATGCCCTATCTCGACCGGATCAGGGATGCCGTAAAGGATAAGGATATCAGGGTCGTAACCTTTGGTCTCGGCGAGCACAACGATTACCGCGCGGTAAATATCCACGATGACGAGGGAGTGCGCCCCACCTATACCCTTGTACGTAACGGTGAGGAGCTGGGCGAGATAACGCTCTCCGTTGTCGGCGACCACCATGTGATGAATTCGCTCTCCGCCATCGCGGCATCCGATAAAATGGGCATCTCCATGGATGCTATAAAGGAAGGACTCCGTACTTGTACCTCTGCGCACCGGCGCTTTGAGCTTAAGGGCGTGACAAAGCAGGGTGTGACCATCATCGATGATTACGGCCACCACCCTCTTGAGTGCGAAGTTACCATCCGCGCCGCAAGAAAGATCGTAAAAGGCGAGCTCTGGGTTGCGTTCCAGTCTCACACCCATTCCCGCACCAAGGCCCTTCTTAATGAATTTGCCGAGGCTCTCGCCCTGGCGGATCATGCCCTTGTTGCCGACATCCGCGATGACCGGGAGGCCGACGACGGTACCGTATCTGCCAAAGATATCGTCGACAAGGTGGTTGAAATGGGTACGGACGCACTCTATTTAAGGGATTTTGCAACGATTGAAAAATATGTTTTGGAACACGCAAAGAACAATGACCTGTTAATAACTCTGGGGTCGGGACCCATCTATACTATTGGGGAGAGCCTGCTTAAGCAATAGTTATCAACATTATCCACAAAATGATCCGCCACTTTCGGCGGGTCATTTTTTCGGTAATACCCCCTCATTTTCAGAAATTCAAAATGACGTTTTTACGTGAAATAACCGATATGTAAACCAGGTTATCCACATTTTCCACAAGGGCCGCTCCCCGGATGGCAAAGTTGCATTTCCGCGATGATATGTTATAATGCTCCATGTTATACGGCTTGCATTATTTTGGATTGATAAGCTTAAACATAATGTGACTGAAGGGGAATGATAATCTATGGGTTCAATCGAGCTTTCCGGGGATGAGACGGGATCCGTCTCGATCCTCTCAAATATATTTATCGATCATTACATGCCGGAGGCTGACGGGTTCTGCGTGAAGATTTATCTCTACCTGCTCCGTTGTCTTCAGGCTCATTCGCCGGTGTCCATCCCGGAGATCGCCGACAGGCTGTTCCTGACGGACAATGATGTCCAGCGGGGCATACTGTACTGGATAAGGAAGGGCATCATCCGGCAGACATATGACGATGCCGGGAATCCCAAGAGCATAGTGCTCTGTCATCTGAATGTACCTGAGGATCCGGCGTCATGCTACAATATTCAGGATTTTCGGCTGCTGAAGCCTGAGAAGCCTGAAGCCGGGACCCCTGCCCGCGAAAAGGGTGCGGAAGAATCCGTCGCATCCTCGCAGCCTGTCGCAGCTGTGCAGCCCGATGCATCCGCGCAGCCCGGTCTGGACGAACTTGAAAGCGCCCTCGCCGATCCGGTCTTTCTTGATCTCAAAAACCAGGCGGAAGCTTTCTTTAACAGAAATATGTCAAATGATGATATCAATGCTCTCTGGCGTATCTACGGTGATCTTCAGCTGCCCTTCGAGGTATGCGAATATCTTCTGGAGTATTGCGCCACCGACCGTGAGAACCATCCGGAGCGCATCCTTCCCGCCTATTATGAGAAGGTTGCCCGCAACTGGAAGGAGCATGGCATCCGCAGCCGTGATGAGGCGAAACGCTTCACCCAGGAATATTTCTTCGGTACCAAGCTGCTCCGTGCCCTGGGCGTAAGGGATCGTTATCTTCCCACTGACGCCGAGAACAGGATGCTGGAGGATTGGCGGAACAGATATCATTTTTCTGATGAAATGCTTCTCCTTGCGTGTGAGCGTGCCATAATCCGTAAGCCCGGATCCGCCGGCTTCGGCTATGTAGGCGGCATACTGGAAAGCTGGTACAGAAAGGGCATAAAGACTCCCGGGGATGTGGAACGCGAGGCACTTACCGCTGCCGATCAGCCGAAAAAGGCCGCCGGAAATGCATTCATGAGCAGGAGCTCCTCCGATGATCTGAACATCATCGAGCAGCTTGCAATGAAGAACTGAAGAAGGGACGAATATGCCTGACTTTTATACTATAGGTAAAAATGACATTTCAGATGTATACAGCCGTATCAGGACCGAGAAGCAGCGCGAGCTGGACAACCGCCGGAATAAGATCTTTTCCGAGCTTCCGGAGCTGGCGGAGCTGGAGCGGGAGCTTTCTTCTCTAAATACCGGACTTATGCGGAAGCTTGTAACGAATCCTGCCATGGATCTCAGCGCTGTGAAAAAACGGCGTAAAGAGGAAGCTCACCTGATCGAGACCCGTATGGCCGGGCTTCTCGCATCCAAAGGTTACCGGATGTCAGATCTCCGGCTGCAGTACGAATGCCCTGTCTGCAGGGATGAGGGCGTAGTGGAAGGTAAACGCTGCTCCTGTTACAAGAAGCATATGCTGGAGCTGCTTTACCAGCAGTCCTCCCTGGGCGAAGTGCTGAGCAGGGAAAACTTTGATACCTTCTCCCTTGACTGGTATTCGGACGATACTTATGAAGAGGGACTTCCTTCCCCCCGAAGGAATATGGAGAAGATACTCCGCAAGGTGAAGGATTTTACCGAACATCCGGAATCCCGCAGCAGTTTCCTTTTTTACGGGGAGTCAGGTGTGGGGAAAACCTTTCTCTCGAACTGCATGGCAAAGGCGCTGATGGATCAGGGGCTGACGGTGCTGTATCTTACGGCGAACCAGCTCTTCCAGCAGATCCTGTCGCCCTGTCTCATGTCCCCGGACACAGAGACACGCGAAGCACTTCAGCCGGTCTTCTCGCTGATCTACAATGCAGACCTGCTGATACTGGACGACCTGGGGACCGAGCTCACCAACAGCTTCACACTGTCACAGCTTTTTGAGATCGTCAACCGGCGGAATCTGGACAACCGTTCCACCGTCATTTCCACGAACCTGTCCCTGAATCAGCTGAAGGACCGATATCAGGACCGCATCGTGTACCGTATTATAGAGTGTTATGAGCTCTGCCGGATCTACGGACAGAACATCCGCACCGGCAAAAGCCATATGAAATACAAATAAACCCCGCTTTCCTTAAGAGGTAAGCCCCCACAGGATCAGGAGGATCTTAACATGCCCGACACAAGTAAACTTGTCACTGTACCCGTAGGACGTCTGGGAATCGTTCCCCTTGCAAGCTGCAAAACCATGGGCGAACGTGTCGACCAGTATCTGGTAAAATGGAGAAAGGACCGTTCCACACCCGGAAATGCGGATATACATTTCAACGGATACGAACGTGACACCTATATAATCGGCTCCGAATGCCCCCGCTTTGCTTCAGGCGAAGCTAAGGGTACTCTTAAGGAATCTGTCCGCGGTGCGGATCTTTACTTCCTCGTTGACGTCTGCAACTACAGCATCGAGTATAATCTGAGAGGACGCATGGTACCCATGTCTCCGGATGATCATTACCAGGATCTTAAACGTCTCATTGCCGCTGCGGCCGGAAAGGCTGCACGTATCAACGTGATCATGCCCTTCCTTTATGAGTCCCGCCAGCATAAGCGCAACAGCCGCGAGTCTCTGGACAGCGCTCTCGCACTGCAGGAGCTGATCCAGTACGGGGTCACGAACATCATTACCTTTGACGCCCATGACCCCCGCGTTCAGAACGCCATCCCGGTAAGCGGCTTTGAAAATGTAATGCCCACCTATCAGTTCATCAAGTCCCTTCTGAGATCCACCTCAGATCTTCAGATCGACAAGGATCACCTGATGGCCATAAGCCCTGATGAAGGCGCTATGCACCGTGCCATCTACTTTGCGAACCATTTTGGTATCGATGTCGGCATGTTCTATAAGCGCCGCGACTATTCACAGGTAGTGAACGGCAAGAACCCCATCGTTGCCCATGAATTCCTTGGTGATTCCGTGGAGGGTAAGGATGTTATCATCATCGATGACATGATCGCATCCGGCGAAAGCATGCTGGATGTTGCAAAGAAACTGAAGGGACTTCATGCAAAGCGTGTATTCTGCCTTGCCACCTTCGGTCTCTTCTCGGCCGGACTTGATGTCTTCGACAAAGCCTATGAAGAGGGCTATATCGAGAAGATCATCACCACCAATACCACCTACCAGCAGCCCGAGCTGCTCCAACGTCCGTGGTATGAATCCGCAGATATGAGCAAATACATGGCGATCCTCATCGACCACCTTAACCATGACGCCTCCATCAGCGACCTGCTGGATCCGAGAGGACGTATACAGGCAAGGGTGAGCGAGTACAGGCAGTTCCACACCATCAGCGACAACTACGCCGCACCGATGTAGGAGGTTACGCCTTTATAGAAGCAGGTACGGTTTTCCGGTCGGGATCACGGTCTCATGGAAACAGGGGCGGTTTCCTGTCACGCCCCCGGCCTTAAAGAAAATGGGATGGTTCCCGCCGGGAACCATCCCATTTTCTTTATACATATCCTTCCTCTGACTCTCTTACGATCTCCTTTCCGTTTACCACAAACTGATTCCGGCCGTTGAGATTCACACATCTTTCGCCGTTGGTATACCAGAAATCCCCGTAATATATGTTATCCTCATTTACCGTAAGCCCATGCTCCTCCATGGAATCACGGTAGGCCTTAAGCCTTTCGATAGAATGCCTTTCCCCGGCGGCATCCGCTGCGGCGGGCGCCGTTACAATGAACGCAGCTGCGGAAATTGCCAGGGCTGCAGCCATTTTTTAACCTTCCTGTTCACACTCTTCATTTTTCATTTTATTCCCCCTCTGTGGTTACTTCCCCGGAGGCCCTGTTCTCAAGTATCTGCTCCAGTGTCCGCCAGCCTAAAACAGCACATTTCACACGCGCCGGCATATGGGCAATATCCTGCAGTGAAGATGCCTCCTCAAGCATTTCCAGTTCCTCGTCGGTAACCTTCCCCTTGATCATCTTCATGAAGGTATCCTTCAGCCGGACCGCTTCCTCCTTAGTCCTTCCGATCACAAGATCCAGCATCATATCCGCGCTGGCCTGCGAGATAGCGCAGCCGTCCCCTATAAATGCACCGTCCTGTATCACGCCGTCCTCACCGATGGTGAGCTGCAGCGTAACATCGTCGCCGCAGGAAGGATTCACTCCGCGCATGGAATCCGTCGGATCGATAAGCGGATGCTTATGCTCCGGGTGAAGGTTATGCTCGGTAAGTATCTCGTTGTAAAATGTTCTGGATTGCATGATGTTACTCCTTATATCAGTCGGGATATCCCATAAACTTGCGTATGTTCCCCATTGCCTCCACCAGCTTCTTCACCTCATCCTCCGTGTTGTAGAACATCAGGCTTGCCCTGGTGGTGGAGGGTATCCCGAGGTACTGGTGCAGCGGTTCGGCGCAGTGATGTCCCGCGCGGACTGCCACGCCCTGGTCAGCCATTATCGCTGCCACGTCATGAGGATGCACGCCCTCAACCTTGAAGGTAAATATCCCGTGATGATCCGCGGCATCGTCCGAGCCCACAAGCTGAATATGCGGTATCGACTTTATCCCTTCGAAAGCCAGCCGTGAAAGCTCGGCTTCTCTCTCCACGATAAAATCCGTTCCTATGCTCTCAATGTAATCTATGGCAGCCGCAAGTCCCACGGCGCCGCCGGCATTTACCGTACCCGCCTCGAATTTATGCGGTATCTCCGCATAGTTCACTTCTGTGAGGGACACTGTTTCTATCATCTCACCGCCCGTAAGAAAAGGCGGCATCTTCTCCAGCATCTTTCTCCTGCCGTACACCACGCCTATTCCCATGGGTGCCAGCATCTTATGTCCGGAAAATGCTATCGCGTCCACTCCCAGCTCCTGCACATCCGTCTTTCCGTGGGGCACGCTCTGGGCGCCGTCCGCCACATAATATGCGCCATATTTATGCGCGATCTCCGCCAGTGTCTTAACATCGACTATCTTTCCGAAGACATTTGACATGGCCGTCAGCGCCACGATCTTCGTCTTATCCGTCATCAGCGCTTCAAGCTTTTCGGGATCAAAGCTGCCGTCCTTTTCAGGGTACATGTACTTCACCACAGCCCCCGTCCGCTTCGCAGCATGCTGCCACGGAAGCAGATTGCTGTGATGCTCAGCCGCGCTGGTAATGATCTCATCCCCGGGCGTAAGCATGCTTCCCAGACTGTAAGCCAGAAGATTCAGGCTCTCGGATGCATTTCTCGTGAAAATGATCTCCTCCGCCTCAGCCGCATTTATAAAACCCGCAACCCGCTGCCGCGCCGCCTCGTAAGCCTCCGTTGCGGTTATCGAGAGCTCGTAAAGCCCCCGGAAGGGATTCGCGTTGGAAAAAAGGTAGTATTCCTTCACCTTATCCAGCACCGCCGCCGGCCGCTGAGATGTGGCTGAATTATCAAGGTATGCAAGCTCCGTATCTTTAAAAAACGGAAAATCCCCGCGGATCTCATCTATGGTCTTTCTCATCATATTTCTCCAAACTTTCTTCCGATTGTGCGGCTGGCTTTTTTATGCACGGGCAAGCGTCAGTTTTTCTTCAACGGCTTCCTCGATAAAGCTGTTGAGGCTCTGCTGGTGTGTCATTGCATAAATAGCCGCTCTCCTGTGGATTTCGCTATTCTTAAATCTCACATTCAGACTGCCTTTATAAGCAACCTCCGGATTCGAGCCCTCCGCCTCACACAGTGCCAGATAGTCATCAATCGCACCGTGAAAATCAGCAACAAGCTCTGCTGCATTTGTTCCCTCATAAGAAATAAGTGACCGGATTCCCTGAACCTTACCGTAGAACAATCCATCACTCTCCGAAAACTCCACACTTCCGATATACCCTTTGTACTCCATTATATTATTCATATCAAACCCTCCTGTTCCAGGATTTCAATCAATTGCCTTACCTGATAGTCAAGTAATTCCTTTCTCGGATGCGGCTTATGAAGAACTATTTTAGAACCATGCTCCTCACTTATAAACATCACTCTGAATCCACTGGTTTTTCCTTTGTGGCTATTTTACAATTCATGGTTGACACCAGAACGCACGTTCGATATAATGATATATATCGATCATTGAAAAGATAAGGGGTTGCTTTCTAAATATCCTTGAATAGCGTAAAATCTTAAAGGTATATAGGCCGAAACCTAACAAAGGCCATATTTCGATATTCACTATAATTAAGTAGCCTGAATTAGATCAGGTAGAGGCATCAGGCTAGTGCCATTAAAGGACCGGGGCAGAAAGGTTTCGGGAATTTATAAATATCAACCATGAGTTGGTAAATAGCCAAACTACTATCATACTTCCTTTTACATATTCTCTTCTTCTCCGTATTTACTGAGCAGTTCATCCCTGATCTCCTTAACGGGGATCATCCTCACAGCCGCTGCCATGCGTCCGTCCGCCAGCAGCTGATAAGCCGCCTCATCGGATATGCCTCTTGAGCGGAAATAATACAGTGATTCCTCGGACAGGTCTCCGATGGTTGCGCCGTGGCTTCCCTCCACGTCCTCTTCGGTACAGAGGATCAGCGGTACCGTCCTGTTCACCACATCCTCGTCAAGAAGGAGCACATCCTCCCTCTCGTCACCTTTGGAGCCCTTGCAGCCGCGGATGAAATCTATGGTTCCGCGGAAGGCCTTCTTTGCTCCGGCCCGGAGTACGCCATTGACCTTTATCTCACTCTCTGTATTCACACCGCGATGGCGCGCAACATAATTTATGTCAACCTGCTGATCCTTTGCTGCAGTATATGCCGCATCTATCTTAAGCCTGCTCCGGTCGCCGTGAAGATCCGCAGCCGCGCCGAATAATGTATTCTCACGCCCCAGGGTTATCTGCAGCAGGGTGAACTCACTGTCCTCCCCAAGTACCGCAGCCACATCGCAATAAGCGGACAGCTTCTCGCCGGGATCACATACCTGTATCAGATGCACCTTTGCGCCGTCCTCAACAAGGATACGGGTCTCGATCGCAATGGCAGCTTCTGTGGCAGCCTCCGGTGCATCCGTTCCTTCCGCATCGACGCCTCTCATATCTTCATTATCCAGATCTTCATTTTCCGGATCTTTATTATCCGGATCTTCATTTCCCTGCTCTGCTTTATCAGCATCTCTCGTATTCTCATCCCACAGCGTACCCAGATCCCATGCGGTTTTTCCGGAAATGCGCATCACCACCGTCATTTCACTGCCCTTTCTGGCAACCAGCCGGCAGCGCGCAGCAGTCATCGAGCCCGGGGTTGAATAGTATTCAAGCACAGCGGGTTTCTCCGGCTGCATGCCCACGGTTGTCGTAAGCACTGCCGGATCCACGGGACAGCCGGCGATCCAGCCGGCAAATTCCTTCCCCATACCGGATTCCGCAGAAAGAAGCAGCTCCACATCTTCCTCCTCCAGCACGGCGCTGTCAGATATCTCCCCCGGCAGATCCGCTATGCACACCGCCTCCATGGGTTCATCCTCAACACGGATCTCCGTATCATTTACCCTGAGCCAGTTCCATGTCGGCGCCGGGAGTGGGTTAACTTTTATCGTATTATCCAAGATCATCCTATGCTCCCTTTCATCTCCAGCCTGATCAGGTTATTCATCTCCACCGCGTATTCCAGCGGAAGTTCCTTTGACACTGAATCAGCAAAGCCGCTGACTATCATGGCCCTTGCATCCTCCTCGGAAATGCCGCGTGACATCAGGTAAAATACCGCGTCGTCGCTGATGCGGCCGATCTTGGCCTCATGACCGATCTGGGCATCCTTTGTCCTGATATCCATGGCCGGAATGGTATCCGACTGTGATATACCGTCCAGCATGAGAGATGAGCAGTCCACTGCCGACCTTGCGCCGGCGGCGGTCTTCTGCACCACCACGGCGCTGCGGAAGGTACTGATGCCGCCGCTCTTTGATATGGACTTTGCATTTACAGCCGATGATGTATTCTTTCCCACATGCACTACCTTCATTCCGGTATCAAGGTTCTGTCCCTCGCCGGCGAAGGTGATGCCGGTATATTCCATGCGTGAATCATCCCCCGAAAGGATGGTCATGGGGTAGAGATAGGAGGTGTGCGAACCAAAGGATCCGGAGATCCACTCCATTCTGCCTCCCGCCTCCACCTTTGCACGCTTGGTGTTCAGATTATACATATTCTTGGACCAGTTCTCGATGGTCGAATACCGGAGCTTTGCATTCTTCCCCACAAAGAGCTCCACGCAGCCGGCGTGCAGGTTTGCCACATTATATTTCGGCGCCGAGCAGCCCTCGATGAAATGCAGGTCCGCCCCTTCATCCACGATGATCAGCGTATGTTCGAACTGTCCCGCACCTGGTGCATTTAAGCGGAAATATGACTGCAGCGGGATCTCAACCGTCGCCCCGGGAGGCACATATACAAATGAGCCGCCGGACCACACTGCCCCGTGCAGCGCTGCAAATTTATGATCGGTCGGAGGAACCAGCTTCATAAAATGTGAGCGGATCATTTCACCGTATTCTCCGTGCATGGCCGATTCCAGGTCCGTGTAAATGACGCCCATGGCGGCAACCTCTTCACGGACGTTGTGATAAACCAGCTCCGAGTCATACTGCGCCCCGACGCCCGCCAGGGATTCGCGCTCCGCCTGGGGGATACCAAGGCGCTCGAAGGTGTCCTTGATCTCCTGCGGCACTTCGTCCCAGTCCGCATGCATTTTGGTCTTGGGCTTTACATAGGTCACTATGTGTTCCATGTCCAGACCGTCTATGGGCGGCCCCCAGTTGGGGATCTTAATGCTGTTATATATCTCCAGGGACTTCAGCCGGAATTCACGCATCCAGTCGGGATCCTTCTTTTCGGCCGAGATCTGTTCCACGATCTCCGGGGTCAGTCCCTCATCTACCTTATAGTAGTCCTTTTCTTCATAACGAAAGTCGTACATGCTGCGGTCAACATCATCGACGTAGGTTTTCTCTTTCATTCTGCTTCCTCAATATATTATGTCAGTGACTTATCCGGGAGATGATCTTTCTCCCGACGACATGCCCGGTCATGCCATGTACTTCTCAAATCCGCCTCTGTTGATCTCCTCGACCAGCTCCGCGCCTCCTGTGCGTACGATTCTCCCGTCCACCAGGATATGGGTGTGATCCACGTGCAGGGCATCAAGGATCCTGGTGCTGTGTGTGATGATCAGCAGTGCTCCTTCCTTCTCCTCCTGGAAGGCTCTTACGCCCTCCGATACGGTACGTACCGCATCCACGTCAAGGCCAGAATCGGTCTCATCGAGAATGGCCAGCGAAGGGTTCAGCATCAGCAGCTGAAGTATCTCCGCCTTCTTCTTCTCTCCGCCGGAGAAGCCCACGTTCAGATCCCTGTCCGCATATGAGTTATCCATGGAGAGCAGCTTCATCTTCTTCTCCAGCTCCTTGCGGAAATCCCACAGCCGGACTCTCTTTCCTGTCCGCTGGTCCAGGGAATTCCTGATATAATTCGAAAGCGAGATGCCGGGCACCTCAATCGGATTCTGGAAGGACAGAAAGAGGCCGTCCTTTGCGCGCTCTGTGGCAGACTCCTCCACGATATCCTTACCCTCAAAAATGATAGATCCGCCGGTCACGGTATAGGTCGGATTACCCATCAGCGCATGTCCCAAAGTGGACTTTCCCGCGCCGTTGGGCCCCATGATAACATGGGTCTCCCCTTTATTTACCCTGAGCGAAACCCCGTGCAGGATCTCCTTTTCGCCCGCATTCACCTGCAGATCCTTTACTTCCAGTAATTCAGCCATTTTTTCCTCCCTCGAGAATCTTTCCGCCAGCTTCTCCATTTCCTCCGGAGTCGGCAGAGAAGGCTTGAGTAAATTTATATATTCCATGTTCCCTCCGGATTAGCAAACCCCCGTCATTTCAGCGGGGGTTTCACCTGTCGTTACTATTCACGCCTGTCACAACTGTACATAATTATACGTCATCTGCTTTGCGTCCAATGCCCTGCGGATATACTTGTTGCCCGTAAGCAGCACGATCTGCTCCTGGTCCATATCACGCAGCACTTCAAGAAATACCCCTGCATCCTCTGCGGATGTAAAATCTATCATATCCTGGATAACCAGCGGAAGCTGTTCATCCGACATGTACTTTGCTATGCTGAGGCGTACTGCCAGATAAACTCTCCTGGCCATCTCCTCGGGAAGCGCGCCTATGGAGCTTCTGCCGTTATAGCCGTCAACACACAGCCCGTCTCTTTCGTCAAATACCACCGCCGCATATTCATTACCCGTCAGCGCCGCAACATATTTGGAAAGATGCGGAACAAAGCTCTTTGCAGCTTTTTCGCGGTACTCTCTGGAAAGACTCTCTATCGTGGAAATGGCAAGATTGATGGCATTTATCTCATCATCGAGCTCTGTCTTCTTCTTAAATACCTGGCTCTGTTCCTTCTTAAGCTTCTCACGGATGCTCTTCTTCTCAAGCAGCTCCTTCTCCTCCGCCTTAAGAAGCTCCTTCTTATCGGAATACTCCCGGGCAAAGGTTATATCAAATTCATCCTCTTCGCGGTGATAGCGCTCCTCTTCCAGCTCAGCAAGTACACGGTTGAAATCCTCTTCATCCGGGACCCTGCCCTCGCCGTCATCAAAATAGCCTTTATCCTTAAAGCCGGTAAGTATGGTGATGACTACAAAGAGCGCCGTGAAAATGATGAAGAGCTTGCGTACCGCGTCCTCAAAGGGGATCAGGTATACAACGCCTGTGATAACCCCCACCACAAAAAGTCCGGTCAGCAGGATCACGAAGAAATTATCCGAAAGCTTCTTCTTCGGTTCTCCGTCTTCCTCCGCCAGCTCGGAAGCGCCATAGTTCTTCTCGGCCTCCTTTAGACGATCCATCTTTCTGTCCAGTTCCTCATCGGACTTGTAGGTGATTGTGCCGTCCTCATTCTCAACGATCTGCCTTGCGACCCTTTTACGCTTTTCGGCCTCAATGGCAAAATCCTCTGTAAGCTGCTGCATCGCCTGCCTGTTCTTCTCGAGAGCCTCATCCACAAAATCATAGGCCTCGATCTGTTCATTCAGACTTTCCAGACGGCGCACCAGGGGCTGCGGATCATTCTTCTCCTTCTCCTTTTCGAGATACTTAAGAGCCTCGCGCTTATTCAGCTCACCGCTTCCCGTTTCGATCTTATTTCCGAGGAAGGCCTTCAGACTGGCCGCAGCGCTCTCTTCAGGCTCCGCGATGATCCTTGTATCCTGATAGGTATATTTATCCGTCTCCATCAGGGTTCCCACAAGGCTGTCCGCATTCTTCAGGATCACCTCCCGGCCGGACTTAACATCCATCACGGATGTTCGCTTCGCGCCGCTGAGAAATGTACGGTCGATCAGATAACTCTTATCGTCCTTCTTCAGATATCCCGTACCGGAATACCTGCTCTGCCCCTCCGGCTTATAACGTTCGTACTCACCCTTTTTCCCGTCCTCCACCGGCTTCTTTCTGATACCGTAGAAGATACCGCTTATAAAGCCTGCGATATCGGACTCTCCCGAATCCTTATCTCCGTCGATAACGTTCATCCCCGGGGAGAGAGACAGCTCATCATTATGAAATTTACCGAAATCCCTTAATAACAGTTTTGAAAGATACATGCTACTCTCCTGCCCGGATCAGTGCTTCTATGCCATAACGTATGGCCTTTTCCCGGATTTTCTTTTCTGAAGACAGGCTGTCCTCAACCTGATGAACAAAACGGCCCATGAGATTCGTTTCATTTTCAACCGTCAGAAGCTCCAGCTCTTTTTCGGATAAGGTCTGATCGGATACGCCGAGTATGGAGAAACGGCGGTTCAGCCTGCTGAAATCCTTTTTCAGTCCCTGCGGAGCAAAACCCCGGAGCACGATACTGTAAATATTGTCGTGGCCCAGCTTCATGATCCTTTCCTCGGCAAGCTGGGGCAGATCTATGTCTGTATATTCCGGTTTCAGGTCAAAGGTTATGCGTATATAGCTTCTCTTCGCCACCGGACACCAGGTGATCTTAGTCCCCTCGTCCGTGATCTCGCCGAGTACATAACCGTGTTTACCCTGATCCTCGGGCCCCAGAGGCTCCGGCGATCCGGAATACGCCATACGGTTCTTAAGGACGTGGGTCGGTTTATGGGATCCGCCCAGTGCCACATAGTCAAAGCCCTTTCCTGCCAGCACATCCTTTCTGAAAGGCATACAGTCCCTGGTTCCGCCGCAGGCAAGAAGGATATTATAGGATCCCGCCCTTCCGGGATTGATGCCCTCAAGTATCCTTCCCGGTTCCGCTGCCCTGCGGTAGCTGTAACCCGTCACACAGGTATTTACGCCTTTAAGATATGCATTTGTCGTCTTTCCCGCAGGAAATACCACTGTTTTGGATTCGAACATGAAACGCTCAAGAGGAGCCTTCGGAGTTATTGGATCCGCATTTCCCGCAAGCAGCAGCGTGCGTGTATGCTGCAGAGTAAGGAGCTGCTGGTCAAGCCATTTCAGATCCTCCTCCGTAGGAGTCGATGCAAAGAGGTTGCCCGCTATAAGCAGCAGCTGAACCTCCTTATCGTTACAATCCTTAAGGATCTGCAGAAATGTCTCCCGTATCTCCTTTGTGCGGTCCTCGCTCCATTCCGTACCCGGATCCGGTGAATAACCGAGATATATATCTGATATGTGAATGAATCTCATTTGAAATACCCTTACGCTCAAATTAAATAGACTATGTATGTCATGACACACATAGTCTATTATAAACCAGATTCACCTGTCATGCAAAGGAAATCTTCATATTATGGCCTAATCCTCAATGAGATAACCCTTGGCGTCAAATCTGCACTTTATACCGTCAATCGTGTAGGTTGCACCCGCCGCATACCAGCCGGTGGTATCGATATATCTCCAGCCTTTGCTGTCCTTCTTCCAGGATGCCTTGTAGATGTAGGTCCATGCGCCGCTTCTGTCGACCCAGTAGCCGTTGCAGAACTCACTTTCCGCCATGTAACCGTCAGCCTTGAAGTAATACCATCTGCCGTTGATCTTCTGCCACCGGTTCTTCGGATACCAGCCCGAGGCATCCTGGAACCACCAGCCCTTGCTGTCCTTCTTCCATTCACCTATCGCCCAATAGGTCTGACGGCCGTTCTTATCGTACCATTTACCCTGTACCCACTCATTGGAGAACTTGTCCCTGTCTCCCATGATCAGCTTATTTATCCTTTCCACCATATCATCATAGATGGCTTTCAGCTTCGCGATATTGTCGGCAAAGGGTTTGGTTACATCATAAACAAATCTTTTGATCCGCGCTTCCGCTTCATCAGCTATTCCCCCGATCAGCTTCCCCGTGTTAGTCTTTAACTGCTGGATCTTCTTGATGATATTATTCCTGTACTCTTCAAAGGATTTCTTTATCTGATCAAGAACAGAGGTTTTCTTTTTCGTATTTGTGGTATTTGCATTTGTCGTATTCGTAGTTGTCCTTACGGGGATAGCCGTTACCGTCCCGGAAACCGCCGTATCGGAATAACTTACGGTTGCAGCCTCCGCGCTGCCCATCCCGGCTGCCGGAGTGCCAACCACTATCGCCGCCGCCAACGCCGTAACGACAAGTCTCGTCATTATGCCTTTTTTCTTCATATCCCTGCTCCTTCCTTTAGTAAACATCTCTTCAGCATCGATTTCCCACTTAGGGCGATTGTAACACATCAACAGTTAATTTGCACTATTATGTATAATTATTTATGATACCGGGGCAAAACCATCTGATCCATGTAAATTGTCTATGATACCGGAGCAAAACCATCTAACCCTTCAGTTTATTGCATATACTTGAATGTGGAATTAACTTCCGCATTCAAGTATTATTATTTGGGTGTTCCATTTTGGAACACTTTTTTGCTTGACTTTTCCTGCATTCCCTGTTTCAAAGTCCCCGGCTATGATTTCACACTTTTTTTCGGCTCTCCTTAGCCATCAGAAAAACAAGGGACCTGTATTACGGTTCGATCACATTAAAGTCTCTGGTAAATGTCTTCATGTATTTTATCAGTCTCAATGGAACGGTGTTGTCTCCCTCGATCACGGCATCCTTCAGGGCGGCGTCTGTCTGACCACCGAGAAGTGCCAGCATCTGCAGCTTTGTAAAGCTGAGGGTGCAGTCTGCATCTTCTGATTGATGATCAGGATAGATAAGGAGTACACCGGATTTCCTGTGTACATGGATTTTGTCACCGGTATCGGTAATTATGAGATTTATGGACAGATCGTCATTTTGGGCCGCTATTGAATCTGTGCAGATATCCATATAATCAAGGATCATTTCAGGAGTCATTGCTGCCCGGACATCCACGCCGGTATTGGTCCGTGCATTTACGGATTGATTTCCAAGTCTCAGCTCAAGTGCGGCAGTAAGATAACAGTTCCTCCAGGTTCCGCTTTCGGATTGATAGCCGAGCTGCTCCAGGGCATCGGCACAGAGATTTCTTGCTTCCTGGTTGGTGGGATCAGCATATACCAGCTCTTTCGTTACCTGTGCAACCCACTGGTACTCTCCTGCTTCATAATCTGCTTTGGCTTTCCTGAGAACCTCATCGGTATCCCCCAGGTATTCAACCCATTTCTTTGCGGTATCCTCTGGACTCAGCGGATTCAGGTTGACGGGATTAGCATCGTACCAGCCGATATATCGCTGGTATACAGCCTTGATATTATGGCTCAGGGTACCGTAATACTGGCGCATGTACCATACCTTATCCAGTTCATCCGGAAGGCTGACCATGTTGGATATCTCTGCAGCGGTATATCCCTGATTTATATAATACAGAGTCTGGTCATTGATGTATTTGTAGACGGCTGCAGTATTTTCCATGTACTCACGAACCTTGTCTCCGTCCCAATGAGGCCAGTTGTGGGACTGGAAAACAACATCTGTCTTATCTCCGAAGAGCTTTTCAGCTTCAAGTATATATTTTGCCCATTCATCAGCTGCGCGTACCTGGGCGCCTCTCAATGTATAGAGATTATGCATGGTACCGGTGCAGTTCTCAGCAAGCCACAATGCACGGTAATCCGGAAAATATGCATTCATTTCGGCCGGAGCTTCAGTTCCGGGTGTCAGCTGAAATTCGATTTTTATTCCGTCAATCTCCAGGGTTTCGTTGCTTTTTACTTCGTAGGTCGGAGCAAGCAGGCCGGTATTTCCTATGGATTGTCCGAGACCGATACCCATGGCCATTTTTCCGTTTTCACCGGGTTTAAGCAGGGTTCCGTACTGATACATGGCACGACGCTCCATGGCCGGTCCGGCATAGATGTTCTCGCTGACTGCATGCTCAAGAAAACCTTCCGGTGCCAGCACGACCACCTTACCGCTTTTAAGCTGTTCATCCAGTGAGAGGGATGGGTCGGCAGCAGCTTCTTTGTCGATAAGACCATATATTCCGCCGTAATGGTCGATATGGCTGTGGCTGTATAGAACTGCCTTGATATTAAGCTCTCCGAAATGTTTCTCCATCAGGGCTTTGGCTGTTTCCATATCCTGACTGCACATAAGTACATCAAATACTATCCATCCGTTTTCGGTACGTATAAATGTGACATTTGCCATGTCATAGCCACGTACCTGATAGATGCCGTCACAGACCTCAAAAAGTCCTGCGTAGCTGTTGTACAGTGTGTTGCGCCAGAGACTGGGGTTCACTGTATCCGGGGCGGTTTCCAGTTCATTAACGAAAGAATAATCCTGTACATTCCATACCACATTGCCTTCATCATCATATATGATCAAAGCTTCAGGAGCTTCTATAAGCCCTCGCAATGCGCATTCCTTCTCTGATTCGTCATTGAAATCCAGCCTGTCGTACCATGCCGTGTTAGCGGCAGCGGTTTTATCCGTTGCCTCCTTAATGTCTCCGGTAGTAAACGGAGCTGAGGTGCTTTCAGCTTCGGTTTCCTTTTCAGTTGCTTCGGTTACTGTCGCCGGCTCTGTATTTACGGTGCTTTCACCGGTTTCGGAAATTGTGGTGGGTGTGCTTTCCGTATTCCCTGTTTCAACGCAGCCTGAGATCAGTGCAGCAGACAGGCATAAGGCAAACAGATGCATAAATCGTCTTTTCTTTAACATAGCAGTTCCTTTCAAAATTATGGGTTCCGAACAGGTATTATATCGTTTCCCTGATCGGAGCGTATGTCCGTACTTCTTGTGCGTAATACAGTATCTATTGTACCATAACCTGAGGTATGAAAAAAGTCCTGCCGCTTTTGTTAAAGTTACGTTTTGTTCCGTCAATTGTGTAGGTCTTCAGAGTCTTTCCTGCGTACCAGTAATTCCATTGAAGGAAGAAATTGACTCCTATCGTTACTAATCGAGAATTGCAACCGGGGCACTATGTGATATTCTAAAGGAATCATAGTGCCCTTAACGGGGTAGCTGGGGGACGTGCTCCTCACCCGATCCGGACTTCGCAGAGGAGGTAAGGCCTATGAGTATTTACGAGATACTGATGGTTATTCTCACAGTCGCAAGACTGGTGTTTTATGCTTTTCGTGTTATCCAGGAGTTCAAGGGTTTAGATCTCATTCCTTTCTTGCTTCGACTTGATCGCATTTTTTCCTAAAAACTACACCTTTAATAGTAAGTTCATTCTTCAGAAAAAACTATATCCATCAGATTTCCGTCGATAGCATTGAAAATGGCAATTCCAAGGAACTTCTGCTGGATGCCGCCATTATTGTTGCTTTGGCCGTTGACGGAGATAACCCATACCGGAATGAATGTATATTCTGAAGGATCATTCCTTGACCGGGATGGATAATAGGCAAAAGTCAGCTGATTTAGAATAATGGATGACATCCCATTTACCATTGACGCAGGCAGCTTATCTTTAAGGCCGATTTCCATAGCGTTCAATATATCCTTGAAGGTGAGGATCGTTGCCTGATCCGTAAGACACTCCTTAAAATCATAGGCGATATAAAGACTTGCTCCGATCACGCCCTTATCTGTCATATAGAGATACCCGGAATTGGCAGGCATCTTTCCATCAACATAAATTGACTGATTGCCAAACTCCCAGTACACATGTGCTGCATATCCATCTACCACGCAGGTTCCTGCATCTCCGTTTTCTTCTATGCCGGGGCTGAAAACAAGCTCGGATGTTTCGCCCTGAGAGTCCCTGACCCTTACCAACGGACCGGGATCGTACCCCAAAGTGTTTTTAATGAAATCGACTGCAGACTGTTTCAGGTTATCTTCATTGCTTTTTGTGCGGTTTCCCTCTTTTGAAAGGGAAGTAAGGCTCACCATTTCCCCCGAATATCCACCATCTGACGAAACAGGCACTTTATTTGCATAGGACATGAGTACAGTATTGCACTGCGGCTCGCCTATAATGCTTCCGGGGTTTTCAGGATACATCACTATTTGAGACTGATGCTTTTCACCCACAAATCCGATCAGAAGCTGTACATCCGTCCCCAAATATGTTCCTTCATAAATGTGCCAGAAAAAGCCATCTCCTTCAAAGCTTGCAGGAACTGACTCCGGTGTCCGGCCGTCGCCGAAACGCACTTCATCCGGGACTTCCTCCACATAGTTGTAGTATAAATCCATCGCCGCGGCCGTAACCGGATTTTCCTGGGACATGCTGACATTCCCGGTTATTCTCTTTCCTGTTTCTCCAAACAGCTTCTTAACAATTTCGTCTTCCTTCAGGCTGTCTTTTGCAACCCCGGATGCCTGCCAGACCGGGAGTTCTTCTGTATCCATGATACAGTTTCCGAAATATCCGGACTCTTCCTTTTCCGTTTTTTCTTTGGCAGAAGAGACTATATATAATTCAAAATCTGTTGTTGCTATCTGATTGCCGATTTCAAAGCTTTCCTGGGCATGAATCTCCTTTCCTCCCAACCACTCGGAAAGTGTATGGCCGACATTTACGCTATGCTCATATGATTCCTCGGTGGATGAACCTTGTTCTATTTCTGAATTGGTTTTTTTAGTTTCTCCATAATCTGTTATGATTTCTGCCTGTGAAGCACAGCCGGTGAGTAGAAATATAAATGCTAAAATCGATGCTATCGTTTTTTTTCTTCTGAAATGTACCATAAGTGAGTTCCTCCTCGTGATGATGAATATCCTTCTCCCTCACAGTACACTTTATTCCATGAATGTATCAGAATTGTATCCAAAGGTAGCAAAATGATAGAGAAATGCCTATGAAAGGCTTCCGCTTCGCTTGATGTCGCGGAATTCGCCATATGGACGAGCGAGCTCGTCCGCATGGCTCATTGCTCGCGCAAATAGAAAAGGCCGTCCTGACTCTGGCAAGTAAGGGAACGGTCTTTCCGAAAAACCATATTCGCCGGGTCGGGTGATGTGCGCTCACCCTCCAGCTACTTCGTTAAGGGCATTATATCATAGAATAGCTTGGGATTCAATGGTGTTTGAATTTTAGTTTTGGTTAAATCGGGCAGCGTGGAAACATACCACTCTGCCCGAAACTAATGCTACTCGATATTTCGTACAATTCCAGAGAACAGAACCGATCCGTCCGGACCGGTAATCATGAACATAAATGGGCGGTCGAGATTGAAATCTATTGTTTCCTTTGGAAGACTTTGCATTTCAACGGTAATAGCCGTGTAAGCTGTACCTGTTACTCCCTGTTCGTCGATTTCTACCATAGCTGCATGGTCAGCTTTACTGAGAAAGAGTTCGTTCAGTTCATCAGTTATGGGCGTGAAGTCGGATACAGTGTAATCAAAGACATCCGTAACGCCCAATTCTTTCATCGTTTCACTGAGATCCTGTGTACCTGAGATTTTGAATTTTGGGATGGACATTTTTATTTCTGCGTATAGAAGGTTTTCATTCCCCGTGACAGCATTTAAAACTTCGGGATCGGAAACTAAGGTGTTTACATCAACCCCAGGCTGCGGCAGATAGAAATGCATGGCGCCGCCGTTTGTTAGTCCCAGGGTGACCTGTGTGAAGTTGTTCGTGACATAGGCAAAAGTATTCTTCTCTTTATGCATCATATTTACTGTGGTTTCTTTTTTTGTTCCGTGAAACACAGATTCGGAAGTTTTTTCGCTTTCAAATGGTTCTGTCCACTGGGCTTTGAAGTATATGGTAGAAACCAGTTGCATGACCATCTCCTCCGGTATGGTCATCTCTTTAGAATAATCACTAAGGAGATTGCCGGTATTATCATCTGTCCATTTCTGCAGTGCTTCATTAAATTCTGTGGAACCGGGCACCCCGCAGAAAGAAGATGCGTAATACTGTTCAGCTAAAGTTTTCAGCGTGTTGTCATTATACTTTATGGTGTTCGTCAGCCAGACAGAGTTTGCCAGCAGACTCTGTGCAGCAGGGGTATCGGCATAATTCGTTTCCCATAGATTCTTTACATTTTTTCTCAGAGTTTCCATATCGGAAATGTTGAGCATTTTCAGGACCTGATTTCTTGATTCCCCGGAGGTTATCTCTGCAAGCATGGCAAATGCAACATAGGTGTTTAAGGGTGAGCAGACGGTATTCTCATCCGTGCCGGTCAGAAGCTTTTGCATGATCGTTGAGTAGTAAGAGTTTATGGAGGATTCGAGCCCGCTGTCCGTATCAATGGATGCAAGCTTTTCGTTCCACCATTCCTGTTGAGCACCGCTATCCATGAATTCCTGTAAACTCAACTCTTTTCCCACGGAGGCAGGATAAGATGCTTCCACCCTGATCACCTCCGCTTTTGTTGTATGAGGTGATATCTCCGCTGTGACTCCGGTGGTTTCTGTATTTTGGATTCTGTTATCATTTACCGTTGTTCTTCCGCTTCGGAACAGCAATACGGCAATGACAGCCAGGGCTGCTGCAGCAACACAGACAGCAGGTAAGATCCATTTCATGCGCCGGTTGGGTTTGTGTGTAATTTCTGGTTTATCTGTTCGTATATCATATTCTCCGGCCTCTTTCACGCTTTCAGGATCGGCATCGGAGATCAGATTCAGCAAATCTTCTGTTTTCATATGTCATATCCCCTTTCGTAGAGAAATGCTTTCAGTTTGTCCCGAAGCCGGCTTAGACTTACGGAGACATTGTTTTTGGACATTCCGGTCCGGGCAGAGATCTCAGCTATGCTGAAAGCGTACCAGTATCGCTGAAGGAAAATAATCCGTTTTTCTTTGGGCAGTTCCCGAAGGAACTGGTTAATAGCTTCTTTCAGTTCCTTCTCCTTGGCCATCAGAGCCGGATCGTCTTTTCCTGAAACGATATCCTCCAGCTCATCCCAGACAAGGTCAATGTTATGACCGCCGCGTTTTTCTCTGGTGTTTTTTTGATATCGTTTAAGGGACAGATTTCTTGTAAGCTTTCCAAGAAATGTTGAAAGGAGAGATGGCCGGTGCGGTGGTATTGCGTTCCAGGCATTCAGCCAGGTGTCATTCACACATTCCTTTACATCCTCCTCTGACTGCAGGATATTTCGCGCGATTCGCCGGCAGTAGTTTCCGTATTTCTTAGAGGATTCTTCGATTGCCTGTTCATTTCTGTCCCAGAACAGTTGAACAATCTGTTTATCTTCCATGGAATTTACCCCCTTCACTTATATACACCGCGTTTTTTGTCTATTCTTACACAGAAAATGTGTTTTTTCAAATTTTAGTTTGCAGGGTTGTTATGAATGCGATAAACGGAAGTTTGATAAAAATAAAGTATTAGTGGATTACTAAAAAAGGTGGCAAACCCTGCCACCTTCTATGTTACATTGTTTAATGAGAATGCTCAATCTCATCTTGCAGATTGATATCATACCGTGTCAGCTCCGCGGCAAGGTTCTTCTCAAAAATCTCCGCCTCATAATTCCTATGCGGATTACCGGATTCGTATTCCTGCATACTATTGATGGTTGAATCAATCGCCATTAGCTGGGGGACGATGAGCTCTTGCCCGATCTGGACTTCGCAGAGGAGGTGAGGCCTATGAGTATTTACGAGATACTGATGGTTGTTCTCACAGTCGCAAGACTGGTATTTGACATCATTAAGCATCGCAAAGTCTCTCGCTTCGCTCGATGTCGCGGCATTCGCCATATGGACGAGCAAGCTCGTCCGCATGGCTCATTGCTCGCGCAAATAGAAAAGACCGTCCTGACTCTGGCAAGTAAGGGAACGGTCTTTCCGAAAAACCATATTCGCCGGGTCGGGTGAGGTGTATTCACCTTCCAGCTACTTCGTTAAGGGCATTATACCATATATTAGGTTGAGATTCAATGATGTTTTGGCATTAATCATTTTACAGGATACAATTCTTTCCCGTTTACAACGATTTTTTCAATTTCCTCCACCTTCACCAGTCGATTAAACATAAATATATGATTGGCGTCATGCATAAACGAATTATAATAATTCAATGTCTCACGATCATTTACTATGTATTCTGATCCGTCATGATAGAAAATAGAGACAGGTGAAGAATCCGATGTATCATTGAAACGCATGGAAATCGGAGAAATCTCCGATGAGAATAATCCGTCTCCGCTTGTAAAGGAGATAGCTTCTATTGACTGATTCTTCAAAGGAATTGTTAGTATGTGATCTTCGCTTTTGAAGTTGCCATTGTCTTTATCTATATCCTCCATGTTCTGATAGAGAGAGTAGTCGATGATCAGTCCTTGATCCTCCATAGGCGGGTTCTCCCAGTAAACCAGATCCTTTTCAAGCGTTTTCTTCCATTCTGCATAATCCTCTCTCGTGAATGGTTCCTTATTCATACTCTCGAAGGCCTTGCGCCAATAATCATAATACTCGTCTGTGCTTTCTTTCAGCCATCCCTGTATTGCATCGGCGGTTTGCTTTGCATGTTCGAGAAACGTTGCTTCATCATAAATGATATAGGAATAACAGTACCACTTATCATCACTGCTTCTTGATTCATCCTTGTATGAATATTCTAAACACCCTTCCTTCAGGCCGCAGGCAAACCGTAGTCTATAGTCCTTCGTATAATTATCTATGGAACCATATTTTGTTTTCCCGCCATTTTGAACTTGATTCAATCCGGGGAGTATCCCGCCATCACGTTCCAGAGTATACTCAACAACCGCATTTCCCAATTCATCCCGCACGACCGCATTTATCGATAATGTCGTGCCCTGCAGATCTATGGTTAATGGTAATTCCTGAACTGCGGGTGCGATTTTCTGTTCTGCGTATTCCGTGTCTGGTTCTACGTATTCCCTTGCAGGATTCAGATATGTCTTTTCAACTCCATCTTCAACAACCATGGTATCATAATGTGCAGTGGAGTTCTCTTTTCCTTTGTTTCCCCAGGCACCCTCGAAGAAACCGAGCCATCCTCCAATGGCATATACCGCTGTCGGAACCAGTATCACTGTTGCTGCAGCTACAGCTATCTTGGCCCATGTCCATCTATGCTTTGTTCTACTGCTATTTTTCAATGTGTCATGTAAGCTTGCCGCTTCCAGCTTATATTCCTCTTTTGTTTCTGCAAGTCCTTCATAAATAAGCTCTGCAGCTTTTCTTTTTTGACTTTTATCATGAGCATTACCATCCTTTTTCATACAAAAATCCCTTCCTTCTTAAGAAATTTTCTGAGCCGTTTTCTCATCCGATGAAGACGCAACATCAGCACCTGCTCTTTCTCATTACAATATTCCGCAAGTTCTGCATATTCATACCCGTACCAATATCTGGCATAAAATAGCTTCCGCATTTCAGGTTTCTCGTTTTCAAGCCACCGATTAAGCGCATCAACCAAAATCATCCTGTCTATGGTGTCTTCAACGGTATTTCCAGAAGGGATACAATCTTCCAACTCTGAAAGCAAGACTTCTTTTTCCTTATTTCTTTTCTCTGCGCTTAAACTGTTCAACCGATTGATCGATAGATTTCTGACAATGCTACCAAGATATGTTTTCAGGCTTGGAGGGCGCTTGGGTGGAATTGTATTCCATAGCTTGAGATATGCGTCGGACACACACTCCTCTATGTCTTCATCGGAATTCAGGATACGTCTCGAAATACTGCGACAATAACCGCCATACTTTATATCCGTTTCCCGGATGGCCGATTCATCCCGCCCAAGAAACAACGCTATAATCTTTTCATCATCCATCGTGTGATTCCTCAAAAGTGATTCTATACCTGTTCAACTGTCTTACAAAGGATCCTTATACCTGTATATACAGATAATCGCATCAAATCTTTCACATCTTTAATTATCTTTTGAAAAAAGGTGAACTCATAATTCATGTATGTGTTTGGAATGAATGTAGAGCCTCGAAGCCGTCTGTTTCCAGTTCGGGCCTCGAGGCTCTAAATCACTTAAAAACAAGGTATTATGGACAGGCGTGTTCTATCTCATCCTTCAAATCTATATCATACCTGGACAGCTCCGCCTGAAGGTTCTTCTCAAAAATCTCCGCCTCATAATTTCCATGCGGATTCCCGGATTCGTATTCCTGCATACTGTTGATGGTTGAATCAAACGCCATCAGCGGTGATAGGTGCAGGATGACGGTGACCCGGGTTCCCTGCTCATTCTCATAATAGTTCACATCGAAGTTCATGCCGTAATCGGTCAGTGTCTTCAGATCAAATAGAAAATGTGTTGACAGGATTTGAACCTGCGGTCTCGCCTGCCGGCTCGGTCGATTCGGCGCTTAACGCAGCCCACCGGGCTGCAGCGGTCTCGCCTACCGGCTCGGTCGGGTCAGAACAGGCGCCACCGGCGCCTTTCCCCCTCTGCGCCCGAACGCGGGCATTCAGTACACAATGAGGTTGCGGAATCAGATACTATTATGCCGACACAAAAAAACCACCCCATTGGGGTGGTTTTTTCGTGTCGGCGCGACAGGATTTGAACCTGCGACCTCTGCGTCCCGAACGCAGCGCTCTACCAAACTGAGCCACGCGCCGTTTTGTCTGCCTTTTAGAAGCACAAACCATATCATACTGATTTTGCCGGCATAAGTCAAGTATTTTTTTAACAAGACGCAGGACGGGGACGGATCCAGACCGGATGCCGGTGTAACTAAATGTCCCTGTTACATGTCAAATGATTACTGTGGCATGTTAAGAGCCGTCCCCTTGCGTATCACCTTACACGGCACGTAAAGTACCGCTTCCCTGCGTGTCGCCCCGTTGTGCTATTTTGCTATCTCCTTTGTAACGGTCAGGCAGATGTAATATGCCGGTTTTTCCTTATAGGTGAATATCACGTCATATTTTCCTTCCGGAAAATCTATGTTTACATAGTTTTCACCGACGAATTTGTTATTCCCCTCATCGGGTTTGCGGTAGTCCATCACGAAGCCGCCGTTTGTTTCTGCCAGCTCCTTAAGGGCGGCAAATGACATTTTTTCATATTCTTCCGCCGTTTTATGCGGTGTGACCATGATCTTTACGTTATCTTCCGTGCCTGTATAATCCGTATCAATATAGAACTCAATATATTCATTCAGGAAAAATGAGGAATTGATGCCGCTGGTTTTATAGCCTTCCTCCACAAGTTTTTTCATGATGCCCTCCGCACCGGCTTCAAGGCCAGCATATTCATGCCTGTTACCGGCAAGGATCACGCCTTTGATAACGAATTCTTCCTGCGCGGGTTTTCCGTCTTCACCCAGGAAGGGAGTCAGAGTTCCATCTTTATAATCATATTCAACAACCCTGGCATTATCTGTCGTGTCACTGCCGGGAGCGCTTCCCTCGGTTGCACTTCCGGTATCGGATGTGGTACTGCCGGTGGGATTATCGGAAGGTTTATCCTTATCTCTGATAAAGAACCACCATATTGCAAATCCTATCAGAAGTAACAGAATAATGATCAGGATGATAATCCCGGCTTTTGATTTCTTCTTTTCACCATTTTCCATAGCTTTACTCTCCTCGTATATGTACTGATGAAATGTCACGGATTAAGGCATACACCGGATTCATCGAACAGGTAAGTCTTCGCGCCTGTTTTATGGGTTCCGGTCACCATAGCCCCAGTGTTGCTGAGATAATACCATTTACCTCCGGTCTTCAGCCAGCCGGTCTTCATCGCTCCATTCGCAGTGAGATAATACCACTTTCCTCCGCTCTTCAGCCAGCCGGTCTTCATCGCTCCATTCGCAGTGAGATAATACCAATTTCCTCCGCTCTTCAGCCAGCCGGTCTTCATCACTCCGTTTGCGGAAAGATAATACCATTCATCCTTATATTTCATCCAGCCGGTCTTCATCACTCCTTTGTCGCTGAGATAATACCACTTTCTTCCCAACTTCAGCCAGCCGGTCTTCATCATTCCGGACATCTTATCGAAATAATACAATTTATCCTTAATATTCTGCCAGCCGGTCACCATCAGGCCATCACTTCCGACATACCTCCAATTGCTGCCCGATCTGAACCAGCCATTTGAGGTGAAGGAAACTGTAAACTGCATTTCATCCGCACTGCTTCCGGTTATGCATATTTTTACAGGTGCTTCAAATCGGCTCGAGCGTATATTGCCATAATCTCCGCCGCAATAAGACGGGAGTAAAAAAGAATACTCTCCCAGGGCTGATACTTTTGAAATATAAAACGGATCATTTAATACACTTCCGTTGCTGCTGTCGGTTATGAGGCAGAAATCGTATACGGAAGACTCTTCGGGATAGATCGGCATTATACCCGGGCGGTGAACTATGGAATTAACCGTATTTAAATCCCTATTCTCTTCTATTACATTCTCATCAATGTGCCAGATAATAATTCCGCCTTCCGAACTGTACATATTCTGATGCATCCGCTCGGCTATACCGTAATTCAGATATTGGTCCCAGTTGCTCAGGCGACGATTCTCAATAAGATAATACTCACCCTGATTAACTCCGTTAATTCGATACAGTCTGGGATTTTGTGTCTTCGCGGAGAGGTCGTCACCGCTTACGGTATATGTACCGCTTTCGGTGATCAGTTCGGCATCTACCCAGCCCAAATGATATCTTGACCACATATCCAGTGAATATACAACATTATCTCCGTCAGGAGTAACTCCCCAGCACCCCCTTGCCATCAGACTCATTACTCCGACATCGTAATACTTCCATTCTGCGTTTTCAATATCAGTAGTATTATACATGTCCGGCAAACCGAGATAATGTCCCAATTCGTGGTAGACAGTCGAAAGCAGTGCTTGTTCCGGTTCATCAACTACCATAGACTCAGCCATACAGATATACCTGTCAATTTTGATCCCGTTCAGTTCAGGATAAGTAAAGCCATCGATCTCATCTTTCATCTGATGGAAAGTATATGCAAACGGCCATACATAGTTCATCGCTCCGCGCTTCAGAAGATCGGATTCCACGCTGGGATCATAGCCTGCAAGTATAAAACAGATCGCAAGCTCGTTATTATCGATGACACCGTTTCCATCAACTTCATAATTTCCGAGATCAACATATGGAGCCGCCTTTTCGATTGCCTCAGTAAAAAGGCGATATAACTCCGTAAAATCTAAAGTGTCCAGATCTGACCAGTCACGGTGCGGCTGATCCACCGTCACATGAATAATGCCGTCATTTGTCTTATCCTGCTTATTCTTATTTCCTCCTGTTCCGTAACGTGAGCTTTCCGAAGCCGGCACAAAGGTAAATTTGCCGAGAGACATATCCTTATAGTACCTTGTCACGGAATCATTGGATCTGAAAATATATTCTCCCCAATCATATTCCTCTGAATAGGGCAGTCCCTCCGGCGCATCCCCTGTAGTACCGTTAAACCCTACCACAACACATAACAGCGGAATAGACCTATCCGTCTGATCTTTTGTAACTCCTGCAACCTTAGTGCCTTCGTCGAAGCCCTTTTCTCTCACCTTTTGTTCCTTAAGCCTGTCCCGCTCCGCAAGCACTTCCATGGTTACCGGTGTCTCTGCCGTAGCGGAATGACATCTTCCATGATCCCCGCCGGAACTGCCCGTCACCGCCGGAACCGCATAGCTTGGAAAGCCTGATACTGCAAAGAAAAGGCTCATGATCGCAACTGTAAACAGGATTTTTGCTGTTTTCTTCATATTCTATCCCCCTATATGATCAGTATTGCCAACTCACAACCTGCGGCAGCCTTTCATCCGGTACGTTTTTAATGTGATGGCCGCATTCTCTCAGTCCGCTCCGATACCGCACGCTGCAGCTTATACAGGGGTTATCCAGAAGGCAAGTTTTCTGGGTTCTTCAGCCTTCAGCATGAATTCCGAATGTACAGGCGCCCCCCAGGAGTCATCGCCGCCAACACCCATTACCGCCGCTGCCGCACGGATCCATGTGAAGCGCGGTTCATGAAGATCCTCCTTTTTTCCCGCTTCCTCCAGCTCGTATGCGCTGTATGGAAGCACGGAAAAAGCCATCGGTTCTCCTGCCGCAGTGATCCGTATACCCCGTCCTTCGGCATCCGTCACGGAGAACTCCCTTACGCCCTCTCTGTTTCCGCATTCCTGCGGCGTAAGATATCCGGCCAGGTTCTCCTCTGCCGAATATTCGAATCTTCCCAGTTCAGCGCCATGACGCCGGTCTCTGTAGTTCTCATCCGGCCCAAGTCCCAGATAAGACACCTCCGTAAGCACACGGCATACCGGTATATCCATCGCAAAGGCGGGCATTTCCGGATATCCCGCAACTCCCGGGAATTCAGCTTCCACAAGTATCCTGCCGTCCACATACGCCGTATATATGACCCTGTATCTGATCTCATCATGAAGGCCCGCCCTGAAGGCTGTGGTCATCCGTATCCCGCCTTCCACAGGCTCCATTCCGAAGCCGCCGTAATCCTTTGCGGCAAAATGCCCCGCTCCGTACCAGGGTGCCATCCTCGCCGGATAACCCGCGCCGCGGTCATTATCCGTCATTGCCCGCCAGAAGCTGATCCTCGGGATCCTTCTTATAAGTTCTCTCCCGCCGAACCTGAGCGAGCTGATACCTCCCTCCTGCATGGAGAACTGTATCCTGAAATCATCGCCTATGATACCCACATAGCCGTCTCCCAGGGCGATACGTCCCGGGGTCCCGCTGCCTGCGGGGATCCTCTTCTCCTCTTCCTCCTTCACAAACTGTCCAAAGGCAAATTCATACCAGTGGTCAGCCACAGCCGATACATCCTCCTCATCTGAGCAGGTAACTATATTGTCCTCTGAAAGCGCTTCAAGACACGTTCCGTCACGGAAAGCCCTGACAACAATGCTCTTAAGCCCTTCCCCTTCCGGAAGCGTGATCCCGTGGGGGATGGTGAGATAACATCCCGGCCTGACATTTACACTGAAAGCCTTTTTCTCAGTCAGCTCCCCGTCCAGGTAAGAGCTGGCTGTAAAAAGCACATCCTCGGTATCCACGAAAAGATTGCGGTTCTCCACCGTCACGGAATCCTCCGCAACTGTGATCCTGACAGGGCTGTAGAGCGCCCTCACCTCCTGCATTTTCGGTGAAATGTTCCTGTCACCGTAAACTATCCCGTTAGTACAGAAGCCGTAATCCGTGGGTCTGTCGTCAAAGTCGCCCCCTACTGCAAGGATGGTCTTACCGTCCTCCTGCTTCGGCAGCACCTGATCGATATAATCCCAGATGAATCCTCCCTGATATCCCGCAAACTCATCCTCCAGCTCGGTGTAAAGATGCATTCCACCCAGGGAATTGCCCATGGCATGCATATATTCGCAGCTGATATACGGTTTTGTCACATAAGCCGGATCCTCCGCCTGCTTTGCAAGCTCTTCCCTGAGATAGGCGCTTATTTCAGCCGGCTTTGCATACATCCTGCTCTCCATATCCGAGATGTATCTGTATTTCTTATTATGGAAAACGCCCTCATAATGAACCAGCCGCCGCGGATCCCTCTTATGGAAGAACTCCGACATAGCCGCGATATCCTCTCCCGCATAGGACTCATTTCCGAGAGACCAGATCAGTACCGAAGGGTGATTCTTGTCCCGTTCATACATGGACCGCGCCCTGTCCAGAACCGCTGCCTTCCACTCCGGAAGGTCGCCGGGCACATTCCACGAGGGATCGATGCCCATAGGCTTTTGCCATGAGCCGTGACTCTCCAGATTCGTTTCATCTATCAGATATATCCCGTATTCGTCGCAAAGCCTGTACCACAGGGTCTGATTCGGATAATGGCAGGTACGCACGGCATTTATGTTATTCTCCTTCAGTATACGGATGTCCTGACGCATCTCTGTCTCCGAAATGCACCGCCCGCCCTGAAGTGAGAATTCGTGCCTGTTCACTCCCCGGAAAATGATCCGCTCGCCATTGATGCGCATAATGCCATCCTGCATTTCAAAGGTTCTGAAACCTGCCCGCTCTGATACCCGTTCTATCTCCCGGGCACGTTCCTTTACGGTTATCGAAATGTCATATAACGCCGGATCCTCCGCGCTCCACGGGATTATCTCCGGGATACGGACCTTCCAGGTGTAGCACACCTCCCTGGCATGACCGATAAGCGCACCGTATTCATTCTCCTTAACCTTCGATTCCCTGCGTACCGGTTCCGGAAGCTGCTGCTCCTTTTCCTCATTACCGGTGCGGCGGGATCTGCCCTTAACGCCGTCAAAGATCTTCTTCCCTTCCCTGTCGGTGAGGCTGCACTGCAGTACCGGAAGGGTCTTTACCTCAGGCGAAATGGCAAGGCCTGCCTTTATCTCCAGAACGCCTTCCCCCGTTGCCGTATCATAGTCTGCGGTCACCTCAAGATCCCGAACGTGGGCCCTGGGGATCCTGCGGAGTTCTACGGAACGGAAGATGCCGGAAAACCGCCAGAAATCCTGATCCTCAAGCCATGAAGCACTGCTGCGCTTATAGACCTCCACCGCAAGCCTGTTATCCTTCTCCCGGATGATGTCCGTGACACAGAATTCCGACGGTGTAAATGAGTCCTCGGAATAGCCCGCATATTGTCCGTTTAACCATACCGAAAATGCGGTCTCAACCCCATTGAAAACTATGGTAATATCTTCTCCCTCTTCAAGGGGACGCTCCAGATCAAAGAACCTGACATAGCTTCCCACCGGGGCTTCCGCAGGGATTTTTGGAGGACGGACCACTTCCACTCCATCCCAGGGATAAAGCGAATTCATATACTGCGGCCGGCCATAGCCCTGCATTTCAATATGTCCGGGCACCCGGATATCCCCGAAGCCGGAAATATCATATTTCTCCTTTTCGAAACCGGCCGGACGAGCCTCCAGCGACGTACTGTAGCTGAACTTCCACACACCGTCCAGCGACTGTACCGGAGCCTGCGGTTCACCCTTGATAACAGGTACATACTCATGATCCGAATGTGCCGGAAGCCGGTTGATGGCAAATATTTCCGGATTTTCAAGTATTCTTTCAATTTTCATAGCCTTCTCCTTTTTGGTACTATGATAGTTCTATCTCTTGTTCGACCGTCTCCAGATCATCCTCTTCTCCGCCTCTTTTATCAGCTCATCCCGGAAATCCGGATGCGCTATGCTTATCAGCAGCTCAGCCCGTTCCCAGGTGGACATGCCCTCCAGATTCACCACGCCGTATTCCGTTACGATGAAATAAACCTGGCTCCGCGGAGACGTGATGATATCTCCGTCAAACTGCGGTCTGATACGCGATCTCACCGTTCCGTCCACCTTGTCGTGGAAGGTGGATTTCAGACATATAAAAGCCTTGCCGCCCCTTGACGCCGACGCCCCCGCCAGAAAATCCAGCTGTCCACCGGTGCCGCTTATCTGTCTTGAACCCGCGCTCTCCGCAGCTACCTGCCCGTAGAGATCCACCGCTACACAACTGTTGATGGAAACCATATTGTCTATCTGTGCGATGGTAAAGGGACGGTTCACATACTCTATCGGATATGCAGCCACCCCCGGATTATCGTCCAGCCATTCATACAGCTCCGTTGAACCGACCGCACAGCCGAAAACTCCCTTTCCACGGTCTATGCTCTTACATTTATTCGTTAACTTTCCCGCCTTGAACAGGGTCAGAAATGCATCTGTGCACAGCTCCGTATGCATGCCAAGATCCTTTATATCCGACTCCGCAATGATCTCACCCACCGCATTCGGAATGCTTCCGATGCCCAGCTGCAGCGTTGCTCCATCGATAATATACGGGATCACATGTTCCGCGATCCTGCGGTCATTATCGGTGGTACTGATCGGCAGCATGTTGGCAAAGGGCTCATGGGGTTCGTCCACGATATAATCCACCTCGGAGATATGTATACACTCATCATTTCCTCCGTGTATCTTCGGAAGATGCTCATTTACCTCAAGGATAACTATGTCCGCCTTCCTGCAGATGGGGCCGGCAACCCCGGTATTCACGGAGAAATTGAAATATCCGTGCTTATCCATGGGTGACACACTGACCATCACCACATTTACCTTGATGAAAAATTCGTAATATGCCGCGTTATTGTGGAATACCATAGGGATGTAATAACAGAGCCCGCGGTCACATAGCTTGCGCTCGTAGGAAGAACAGTGCCAGCTGTGATAAATGAAATGTTCCTGTGTCTCATCGCATTCGGCGACTTCTATGGGGCCGCCTATCAGATTGCCTCTGATCTTGACATCCTTCAGCTCGTCGCGACGTTTGCTGAGAGCCCTGTCAAGCAGCACCGGCTTTCCCAGTGAGCTTGTATAATCCACCCAGTCCCCGCTCTTTATCACGGATACCGCCTCCTCCGGCGTCCGCAGCTTGGAACGATATTCATCAGTATAGTCTTTAAGCATGATCATCCCCCTTTTCCTGTCCTGTCTCTCCTGTTCCTTCCGACATTTGCATGGAAATGCCGGCTCCTTACAGCACGTTCGACAGCAATATCTCCACTCCTATCCCGATAAGTATGATGCCTCCCACCAGCGATGCGTAACGGTTCAGCTTCGTTCCTGCCTTTATCCCCAGCATAAGCGCTATCCTGCAGAGCAGAAATGTGATCACTCCTATGATCAGCGATGCTGCAAGTGCCGAAACAAAGCCGTATTCGGAAATGGTAAACCCTACCGAAAGCGCATCGATGGATGTAGCGATCCCCTGAATGATCAGGGTTCCTTTTCCAAGCTTCTGAACCTCCCCGCTCTCCTCAGTCTTACCTCTGAGGATCATGATACCCTCTATCAGCATCTTCCCTCCGATAAAGAGAAGAAGCCCGAAGGCTATCCATGGTATGAACGGCTCGGCTTTCTTAAAGATGTGGATAAAGAACGACACCGCCGCCCATCCCGCGAGAGGCATGATGGTCTGAAAAAACCCGAAGGTTCCCGCTATCTTGTTTTTCTTTCCCGCAGACATGCCCGGCTCATGGAAACCATTTACGATTGATACCGAAAAAGCGTCCATGGCAAGACCTGTGCCAAGCAGGACATTTGATATAATATATTGAAATATGTTCATTTTCCCGGCACTCCCCAGCGCCATATCTTATGTCTATGCTCTGTATTCATTCTCGTAGCTTTTAAGATAACTTCCTATCACTTCCTGACTGATGCCCTCTCCTATGGCGATAAGAACCGGCTGCCCCACAGGCCCCGTGCGCAGTTCCGTATGCTCACGGGTTGCGTTGATCTCGAGCCAGACCGAGGAGTCATCCCGGACCTGAGCTGACGGGTCACTGCACTTCACAAACCCCTTCACCCTCATGAGCCCCGCACAGGCAGGATCCGCGAAGATCCTCCTCATCAGTTCCTCCGCAGGTTCCTCCGGCAGCTCCGGATGAAAGAAAAAAAGGGAACTGAAGGCCCCGTCCTCTATGACCTGCTGCTTTCTGTAAGCGTAATCCCTGTGGCCTGCAGAAAGGAGATGGTCCCAGTCCCCGGCTGAAATGATCCCTGTAAACCTTTCTTCCGTCCGGCCGGCGTTTTGTCCATCAGAGGTTCCTGCGGCGGTATCCTTTGTAACAGCTTGCTCTTTACCATCAACCTTCGGAACACCGGGGTCTCTGCGCAGTATAAGATCCTCCGGTTTCAGCCTTCGCGCACATCCGATTCCCTCAAGCGATTCATTCATGTACCGCAGGATCTTTCCCATACAGGATACCTGATCCTCCCCATTATCACTCTCATTGCGGCCTCCGGTTTGTCTCCCGGTTTGGTCCGCACCCAGTTTTTCGGTTTTGCTTATCAGCACCCTTCCTGCCTTCGTCAACTGCTCCGCCAGCAGGTACCTTCCGCTTTCCGAATAAGCTTCGGCAGCCAGCATTTCCCCGTCCGCTACCGTGATCACATTGTTCAGTTCCAGCAGATGATCAAGCGGCTCTTCGTATAGTATATCAGAAAACTCCTCAACATCAAAGACCCCTGATGGCTCAACTATCACCCTGTCATAACGGTCGATACCCATGGCGATCAGCTTGGTCTTCAGCCTGCGCCTGTGGCAGTCAGGATCCCCTCCGATCACCATTTCCAGGCGGCAGCGATCCCCCAATTCGCGGTGAAGAAGCATAAGATCAACATTTATGGCCCCGAAATCATTCTCGATTATTCCTATCCTCTCCCCGCGTCCGAGCAGTTCCTTTGCGTAGTCCAGGATAAATGTTGTCTTCCCCGCGCCAAGAAATCCGGTGATCAGATCAACTTTAGTTTTTTTTGCAGTGATTTGCATGAAACGGCTTCTCCTTCGTTATTTCGTATAAAAATATTAAGCATTTTTCTATCTGTCAACGGTTGATTTTATATACTGAAATCATATATAATATTTTCATATCTGTCCTGCAGGACAGTTATTTTGATGAAAGGAGTTCCAAAAATGGCAAACAGAGTGGAAGATATTGCAATCCGTCAGGGTTACTTTGAAGATACTCTCCTTATGATCGGTGAATTTGATTTTCTCGGTCATGCCATGAATTACGTACTCCGTGTATCCTCCTTTGGATCCAAAGGTGATAAAGCAAATGTACAGATATATTTTGGTCTTCTGGATGATACAATGCGTGATTTCTCGGAAGCAAGGCATTTCTATGAGATCGGTCAGACCATTATCGATAAAGACAGGCTGTGGCTGAGATCCGAAAGCGTAGAGCTTCGCGAGACCATGCAGGGTCTCAAGGTATATGTAAATGATGACGCCATAACCCTTGATTTCGTTGTACAGAACGACGGTGTCAAGATCGATCTGCGAACTCTTGAGAAAATGGGCATCAACAACCGGCTTGAAGGTTATTCCTACCCGTACTGCCTGTCAGAGGGTACAGCTCTGATCGGTGAGAATTACGGAACTGTTCAGGGAACCCTCTTCTACATGCGCCGCTATCAGAATCACCCCGGACGCTATGATAAAAGGATAGGCCAGACCTCTCTGCTGAGAGGATTCTCCCGTTCCGCCCAGGCTTCCCAGGAGCCTGAAGCCAATTCGCTATATGGTTTCTTTACTCTTTCAAACGGCAAGAGAGTTGTCTTCGGCTACTTCGGAGACGGCAGGGAGCAGGATGATTACCTCGTTGTGACTGCAGGCAACAACACCAGCGAGCACAAGATCAAGCCTATACAGGCTGCTATTCACGATACCGGTGATGAAGAACGTCCCGATAAGGATGTTCTGGTACTGATACAGTCGGCAGATGATGAATTCACACTGAAAATGCGGCGTGTTCTCACGCTCACCGACAATCTGTCTCCCGAAAAGAAGGATTTTAAACTTTATGACCGCTTTGTACGTCTCAGCGGCAACTGGAACGGATCTAAGATCACCGGATGCGGCTGTCTGGTCATGACCTGATTAATCACATCATTTCCCCCTTATGCAAAGAGCATGAACAGCTTCGGTGCGCCCCGTTACTGTTCATGCTTTTTCATTTGTTTCCGTCTGTGATGCTCCGGGTAGAAGCACACATAATAACCCAGGGCCACGACGGGCGCTGCCCCGAGTATATCCAGAGCGGAGTGCTGTTTTACAAATACTATGGATACTGAGATCATGATCGCAAGGAAACCGATCACTGTTATCTGAAGCTTACCGGAAAAACGCTTTGAATCTGCTGCCGCAAAGAAAACGGCAAAAGCTCCTATCACGTGTTCCGATGGGAAGACGCTCGCCGGCTCATCTGCGGCATATATGCTTTTTACCAGCCAGGTACAGACGTTATCTCTCGGAAAGCTCTTCGGCCACAGATCATGCCCCGACGGCCATACAAAGAAGATAGTCAGTGCTATTCCGTAAGTCAGCATATAATAATACATCAGCCGCTTAAACGTAGGCACTTCAAAGCACACGGTATAAAGCAGCATGAGTATCCAGAACGGATACCAGATAATATAAAATATTATGAAATATTCATTGAAGGGTATTATATCATCCAGATCACAGTGCACTATATGATATCTGCCCAGGGCAAGCTTCTCGGAAAGAAAAAATAATCCGATGAATCCCAGCATCACCAGTAATAATAAAGCATGCCTGTACTGCGGCTTGAAAATGTCCCTCGGGCGCTGAAATCCGGCAAATGCCCAATCCCTTTTCAGTTCCTCGGCCATTATACCCTCTTTTCAAGATAATCAACTATATCCTGTACAGTCACGAATTTAACCAATTCCTCATCCGGAATGGTAATTCCCTTCTTTTCCTCAAGAGTCATAAGAAGCTGCAGAACATCGATAGAATCTGCGCCAAGCTCCGCCTGGATCTTAGAATCCGGTCTTATTACAGAAGGATCCTTCAGCTTAAGCTGTTTTACCAGTAATGCCCTTACTTCTTCGTACATATTGTTTCTCCTTTTTTACATGTATCATCTCTTTTGGCTCCATTACCGGAGGCTGTGTAAGATATTCCTCAGCCGGGAATGACTTACGATATGTCATTCCTCCGGAAGGGCCCGAAGTATCCCTTCTCTTATATGCTCGTTAAGACCGCCCTTAACCATCCGCCTTGCCTGACTTATACATACCGCAACGGCTGTCCTGTCAGCACTTCCGTGCCCCTTCACGATAACCCGTTCCGCTCCGAGGAATACGCTTCCGCCGTAGTTCTGGTAATTCATGAATTCCTTTTCCTCCGCGAACATCTTCTTCATGAAAAGCGCACCGAGCTGATATTTTTTCTTTGAATATATATCCTTCTTTATCTTCTTCAGCAGCTCCAGAGCCGTACCCTCTACGGATTTGCAGAGTACATTTCCGGAGAATGCATCGCATACCACCAGATCATAGTCCCCGGAAAGAAGCTCGCGGGCTTCCATATTTCCTACGAAATTCACATCCGGTGTATCCTTCAGTAACCGGTAGGCATCTTTGCGGAGTTCATCGCCCTTCTCCTCTTCCCTGCCCACATTCAGAAGTCCGACTCTCGGTTTTTTCACTCTGTATGCGGCCTGCAGGTAGCAGCTGCCCATGATTGCAAACTGCTGCAGGAGCTCAGGTGTCACCACCATGTTGGCTCCGCTGTCGCAGACGCCCACCAGTCCGCCGTTCATGGTCGGAAGTATTGGGCAGAAGGCCGGACGCCGCACTCCTCCTATCCTTCCGATACGAAGGGTTGCCGCCGCGATAAGGCATCCTGTAGCTCCCAGTGACACCATGGCCTCCACATCTTCACGTTCCCTCAGTACTGAGAAGGACCTTATCATGGAGCTGTCACGCTTCAGACGAATGGCATCCGTCGGTCTGTCATTTCCGTCCACGATGCCCGGAGCATGCAGGATCTCCACGCGCTCATCCACCGGCTGTCCGCGCTCCGCAAGGATACTGCGGATCTCCTCCCCGTCACCTGCAAGGATGAGCGAGATATCATCATATTTCCGGATAGCCATTATGGCTCCCTCTACCGTTGCCCGGGCTCCGTTATCTCCTCCCAGGCAGTCAATGATCATTTTCATTTTTGTTCCTTTACGTCTGATATATTCTGTTCATTTCCGGTGACGGTATCCGTAAGTATCTTGACATACGACCTTCTTCTTTTATGCTGCTCCGTATCAAATCTCTTCCAGAGATTTCTGATGGCATAATTATCCTCAAGGTTCAGATTCGTTTCAGCGTATTCCACTCCATCCTCACGCAGCATTCTCGCAAGCCCCGCGGCGATTACGGAAACCACGCCCTTGTTAATATAATCCGGAGAAACCGCAATCAGTCCGAGATCCAGCACCTTCGGATTACGGATGTCACGTATCAGTCGTACAACGGCCGAAGGCGTCAGATGTCCGTAGGATTTCTGTACAGCCTTTGCTATAGACGGAAAACAAAGACCCAGGCAGACCAGATCATCATTTTCATCAAGTATTACAGCAATATGATCCAGATCTATGATGAACTTGAAGTTATCCATCAGCATCTTCTTCATTCCCTCGGTAAATGGAACCGCACCGTATATGTTACTGTAAGCCCCATCGAGCAGCGCAAAAAACTGTTCATTGTATCTGTCCAGGAAATCCTGTACAGTTTCCGCCTTTCCGTAATGCAGATGGTAACGGTTCATCACATAGTCCGAAAGCGTCTGCAACTGACGCCCCTCATCCTCCGGAAGACGTATCTTGCATTCGATCCAGTCAACCTCTTTCTTATATCCGCAGTATTCGATCAGATTCTGATAATAATCCGCATTATACTGCTCCTCAAAGGTTGAAAGCTGGTCAAAGCCCTCAACCAGAAGCCCTTCTCTATCCAGATCGGAGAAACCCAACGGCCCGCATACGGTATCCATACCTTTTTCAAGAGCCCATTTCTCCACTGCACTAAAAAGAGCTGCGGCGACCTTTCTGTTGTTTATGGCATCAAAGCGAGTGAAACGTACTCTCTTTTCCTGTCTCAGTTCGTTACTTGTCTTCTGCAGGATACCCGATATCCTGCCTGCCACCTTACCGTTGATATATGCAAGGAAATAAACCGCTTCGCAGACATCAAGATACACATAATCCTTATTGAAGATCTTCTTCTCATCTTCGTAAAGAGGAGGAACAAAGTAAGGATTACCGCGGTAAAGCCGAAGCGGGAATTCCAGGAATTCCTTCTTTTGTTTTTTTGTTTTTACCTCTACGATCTCAAGCATTCTGCAGTCCTCCCATTTTCACTCATACTCAGGCCGAAGAATCCTGTATATACGGTCAACCGGGTGCTTACAGTCATCTGTGTTTTGCATGGAAGCATATACCCAGCGTATCCGGGCCGCAGTGACTTCCCGCTGTGGGATTGACCTGATTTATCTCGATACGGAAATTATTACCAAAACGCTCAGTGAACATTTCCTTCATCTTTTCCGCAAGCTCAGGGGCGTCGGCGTGGGCTATGAGCACGCGGTGCCTGTCCATATCCTCCCCCAGTTCCTCTACATAATCAAGAAGCTTGCACATAACGTTCACACGGCCGCGTTCCTTGCCTATGCTCTGCATTCTTCCGTTCTCGTTCATAGTAAGTATGGGACGGACGCCGATCATATTACCCATAAAACCTGCAATGCCGGACACACGCCCGCTGCGCCGGAAGAATTTCAGATCGTCCGCAAAGAAATAAACCGCGAATTTATCAACCTCTTTTTCACTCCAGGCAAGGATCTCCTCCACAGGTGTTCCCGCCTTTATCATATCTCCGATCTCACGTACGATATTAAGGCTGCCGATGGTTATACCCTTTGTATCAATGGTATAGAACATCCGCCCGGGATATTTATTCTTCAGGTCCCTTACCGCCATGTCCATCGCATCAAAGGTAGCAGACATACTCCTTGAAAAATGAACGTAAAGGATGTCGTTGCCCGCCGCAAATTCAGGTTCAAAATATTTCTTATAGTTATGTGGATTTAAAGCGCTCGTACTTGGCATATTACCCTCTCGAAGCTTCTGGTAGAAACCATGCGAATCAAAGGTATCATAATCCACATAAGGGTATACTTCTTTCCCGTCAAATGCATAGGGCATACTTATCAGTTTAAACCCGATGTCCGCGGCTTCCTTCGCAGTAATATCTGTATCCGTGTCCGTAAAATAAGTAACCATATTTTCCCCCTGTTTTTTATTAGGGTGTATCATCTTTCTGTCATCCTGTAAAAAGAGGACATGCTTTCCGACATGTCCTCTCCGTTATTCATGATCTATGCGATATCCTGAGGAATGATATCCTTCTTGCCGGTAATACCATCTGACTTCTCCCTGTCCTCGCAGCGGGTCATAACGCCATCAAGATAATCAAGGAAACGGTCAATATTTCCGGCCTCCATACCTGCCAGAGTACCTTTAAGTTTCTCATATACAGGCTTGTCAGCAGTGAAGCCTTTTTCTTTTACATAGCCTCTGGCGAGAGCGATCATACCCCGTTCAACGATCTTGTGGATATCGATCAGATAAATGAACTGATCAACGATCTCCGGATTATCCTCAAAGAATGCTGCCAGTGAATCGATCTCACCTGTAAGGATAACTACATAATCGTTCTCCATGGGAGAAGAATTCCTGATAACCTCCACCAGCTTCTGCGGCTGTACCAGACCCGCATTCTCGATGATAAGACATCCGCCCTTCAGTCCATCCAGCTTTTCAAGGCTGATCTTGTTCAGCTGCTTAGCCCTGATCTTCGCGATCTTATCGGAGGTTACAAGGCCCATGGCAAAGAAGCTTCTGGCAAAATCCTCACCTACACGTACAGTACCGAATCCGTTACGTCCCAGGATAACTATATTCTTGGACATGTCGGGATGACGTACAATGGAGTTGATAGCTGTAAGCACCGCATCCGATGTGGTGGGAATACGGGAATATTTCTTCAGATAGGTTGCCTCGGCAGGTATAACACCAAGAGGTACTTCTTCACCCGTAACAGGATCGATGACCTTCTTTCCTCCCGCACTGTTCTGAGCTTCCATCTCTCGGCGTGCAGCCCTCTGCTCAGCTTTCTTCTCCTCGCGTTCACGCTTCGCGGCACGCTCCAGACGGCGCTTTACTTCCTCATCATAAGCAGCCTGGTCTGATTTTGATACATAATCTGCGTCCGGTGCTTTAACCTTAGGTTTCTTTGTCTCCTTCTTATTTGTCTGCTGGGGTTCCGGCTTGGCAGTGGGCTCCGGCTTCTTCGGTTCCGGTTTCTTCGGTTCCGGTTTCTTCGGTTCCGGTTTCTTCGGTTCCGGCTTCTTCGGTTCCGGTTTCTTCGGTTCCAGTTTCGGAGCTTCCGGTGCCGGCTCTTCTATTTTGGTCTCAACCGGCTTATCAGGCTCCTTCTTTTCCGGTTCATTCTCACCTTTATCCTTATGGAAAATATTGGAGAGTATTCTCTTTATCGCCTCATACGCATTGCGAAATGGCTTCATATCACATGCCTCCCTACCCCATTATCATATGTTTTGTCCGCCTGTTATCTCAATAAAGCAGACACAAAATCATTATAACAAATTATCGTAAATTTTACTATATTTTTTTTGTAATTTTACACAAAGCGGTAACCCCTGTAAGCCCTCCGGAACGGATTGTCGTATCACTCAGCCATTTCTCTGTAATGGCTCTCCTCCATCCTCTTTTCAAAGACTTCTATGGGCATCGGTCTGTCGAAGAAGAAGCCCTGTGCCTGATCGCAGTGATTATCCTTTAAAAGCTTCATCTGCGCCCTGGTCTCAACACCCTCTACTATGCATTCCATGCCCAGTCCCTGAGCCATGGATACAACAGCATGGAACATCATTTCCTTCTTCTTCTCGTCAGCTTCTCCCTCAACCGGAAGGAAGCTCCGGTCGATCTTAAGCACATCCCAGGGCAGATCCCGGATCAGCGTAAGAGATGAATAACCTATACCGAAATCATCCACCGCCGTCTTCACGCCCTGTTCCTGCAGGCCTGAAACTATTCTCCTCAGATCCACAAAATGTGAATCCGTAGTGGTCTCCGTAAGCTCGATCTCAACATATTCATGGGGCACATTATTTCTGTCGATCACTTCAAGTAAATGCCTCAGGATATCTACGTCCGCCAGATTCCGTCGTGAAAGGTTTACGGAAACCCGCGGAACCTCCCTTCCTTCATCCAGCCATTTCCTGATGTCCCTGCACACATGATCCAGCATATACATATCCAGCGCGCAGATCTCCATACTCTGCTCAAGATGCGGGATAAAATCCCCCGGCGGGATCAGCTTTCCGTTCCTGATCCAGCGGCAGAGCGCCTCAGCTCCGACCAGCTTATAATTCTCCATATCAACCTTCGGCTGGTAATATACAACAAATTCTTCATCCTCAAGGGCCTGCTGGAAAGCAGCTTCGATCTCCATCTCACGCTTTGTATCCGATACCATGACCGCATCGAAATACACAACCGATGTGTCCTTGCTGACCTTTGCCCTCATGGCTGCGCGGCTGACCCTGTCCATTATCTCGTCCGGCAGATGCACGATATCATCATCCGGTATCTGATATACGCCGACGGAAGCGGCAACACGGATCCTGTCGCCGGTCTTGTCATTATAAACTATAATAGATTCCTCGAGCCTGTCCAGAACGTCGTCCTCATGTTCCTTGTCGACCAGCAGTATAAAATTATCTCCGCCTATACGGCAGATCATTTCATCCCCCATAAGCATGGATTCAATGTTCTTAACGAAACGTTTCATGACAAGATTCCCGAGCTGCCGTCCCAGCTGCTGGTTGACATTCGAGAATTTTCTCATGTTAATACGCATCGCCACGTAATTTGAAAGCTTTCTTTCCTGTCCGAGACGCCCCACCGCCCTGAGGTAGTATTTCAGGTTTCGTATCTCCATCTCCGGATCATGATAACTGAGCCGCTCCGCCATCTCCATCAGGCGCTTTCTGCCGTTAAATACAAAGCACATACGAAGGAGCAGGTCAACACGTTCACGCTCACGGTCCGTCCAGTCCTGCTCACCGGTCTTAATGACTGCACGATAATAGGCTATGTTGAAACCTCCGGTCACATTCCGGCGTTCCATAAACCGGCTTTCATCTGTCTCACCGTTTTTATATATGTCAAAGTACGCTCCCTCGCCGTAATGCTCCTTCTCATGATTATCATAATACTGCACGCCGATACGGCCGACCCGTAGAAAATCACAGATCTCCCGGAGCTGCTCATTATAATCGTATCTGATCCTGCCTATCCTGTGGCGCTTTATTACCGGGTCTTCATCAAGCCTGATAAAAGCGCTCCGGAATACCCTCAGCACCCGCCGTGCATCCGCAGATTCCAGATTCTCGGGGAAATTACTTTTTGCTTCACGATGAATACGCTTTGCTTCATACAGGCTCATGTCGCCTTCCCGAAGAAATGATTCTACATCAAGCTTCTCACCCCGCCGGCTGACTATGGCTATGGTCACCGAAAGAAGTCCGGGATGATCAGGTGTTATCCTGCTCACCTCTCCTTCCAGCCGGTGAAGTTTTTCTTCAAGGATATCCTCGTTGTACTCTTCCTCGACCAATATGGCAAAAGTATCCCCTTCAAGCCGTATCCTCATGGCATAAGGAAAAATACGGGTCATGATCTCAGCCATTTTGATCAGTATCTGATCTCCGTAATCACGTCCGTATTGTTCATTTACAGCCTTGAATCCATCCAGATCCATATAGATCAATGCCCACACACGGTCGGTATTCTCCTGCAGATAATCAGTGAAATACCTTCGGTTAAAAAGTCCTGTAAGCCCGTCTTTTGCAGGATCCTGCGGATTTCTTTTATTCATATCTTCAGGAAGATTGTCTGTAGGTGTTTCCATTCCAAAACTCCGATGATTATACCTGATAAACCCCCCGCGACCTACGCCGCGGGGGGGTCAGGTTTTTTAAGCTTTTATTTAAGTTCCGTTACTACTTTCTTGCTCTCTTCTTCTTAATCGCTACTCCGGTAAATCCTGCTGCGGAAAGTATCATAAGTATGAAGAGCATGGTGATAGGTGTCTCATCTCCGGTCTTTGCCGTCTTCTCCTGGGTCTCGTCGCGGCGTGTAGTTGAAGAAGAACTCGTTACGATCTTGGCTGTATGGTGCTTAACCTGATCCTCAACGATCCTCTCTACCGTCGACTCGCCTGTGCTTACGGTATAACCTTCGGGAACCTTGATGACCGTTATCTTATAGTCACCGGTTCTTGCTATATATTTTCCGTTCTCGTCCTGCTTGGTAAGCTCAGTTATCATACCGTTTTCATCGGTGATGAATGTGTGCGTAGACCCATCAGGATAAATAATCTCAACAGTTGCACCCTCGACCGGAGCGCCTGTCTTCTCATCAACAACCAGAATGTCAAGGCCGCCGGTGGAAGGAGCGATCTTAGCTTCAAGCTCTGTGAGCTTTCCGGGTACTACTTCTCCGGTCTGCTCCTCGCCGATTGTCACACGATAACCTTCGGGAACCTTAATAACAGTGTATTCGTAGTCACCGATCTCTGCGGTATAGTTACCATACTCATCCGTCTGTGCGAACTCCGTAACCTGTCCGTTCTCATCCGTTACAAATGTGATCTTATCACCTTCGGGTGTAACTACTACCAGCTCGGCATTTTCTACAGGCAATCCTGTCTCTTCATCAAGTACCGTGATAAGTATCGCGCCTCTTTCCGTTGCTATAACTGCGTCATGATGACCTTCTCCGTCCTTCGGTACTGTAACTTCACCGATCTCCCCGACAGTAACGTCATAATGCTCAGGTACTTCGGATACCGTAATGGTATATGTTCCGGCAGGAACTACAGGAATCTCACCATTCTCGTCAACGATCACGCCTTCTTCATCCGTATAATATACACGTGTCTCACCGGATTCATCCGTAACTTCAACCTTTGCTCCCTTTACATCATGACCTGATGATTCTTCGATAACATGGACAGATAATCTGCCTGTCTCATCAGGAACAACAGGTGTATCGGGTGTGTCAGGCTTGTCAGGTGTGTCGGGCTTATCAGGTGTGTCGGGTGTGTCGGGTGTATCTGGCGTATCGTTCGGATACTCGTCGTTGAAAGCAACCGTTGTGGTCTTTCCGTCAACCACGGTAACGCCTGCTGTCTCGCTGACCTTAACTGCGCCGCCATCAACCTTATAGCTTACAACTACCTTTGCACCGCTTGCCTCATTGTAATTCTTCTCGGTAACTGAATAATCACCAAGGTCTTCATCCTTTAACGTGATCGTCTTGGTATATACGCCGCCGATCTCTTCAAAATCACTCAGCTTGTATGTTGTGGATGCGCCTGTCTTCTTATTAGTTACTACGAAGCACAGAGTCTTCTTATCTGCTTCAACCACCGGACCGCCGAAGGTCTTGGTGATCACAAGCTTACCTTCCTTTGTCACCGGAACTACCGGTCCGGGCTTTTCTTCCTCATAGAAGTTTGTAAATGCAACCAGAGTTTCATCTCCGTCATTTACTTCTGCCGCAGCAGTTTTTCCTTCAACAGGGATTCCGCCGTTAACTGTATAGCTTACATTGATCTTAACGCCTGTTCTCGGGTTGGAATTAACTTCTGTAACAGTGAATTCACCCATTGCCAGACTTCCCTTGATCGGGACCTCAAGTCTGTATGTCTTTCCATCCTCGTCAAGCGTAAATGCATTTTCACCCTCACCGATAAGTGAATATTTCGTGGGGATGCCCAAAGGATTGGTAACTATAAAGCTTATGGTATTCTTGTCTTCTTCAGTGAAGGCTCCGCCAAACTGCTTGGTGATAATGAGCTTGCCTTGAGGAACTACAGGTTCTGTTGTATCCAGGATATTAACAAATTCAGGCTGTGCAGCTGCCTCATTTCCAAGCTTGTATTCCACACTGCTCTCAAGGCCGTTGGTACCTTCAGTTACAGTTACTGTTGCAGTATAAACAGCCTTTGAATATGTAACTCCTGCTTCATTTCCGGTTACCTCGGCAATAGTATAGCTGTAGGTTCCTGCCTGGCTGTAGGACATCTCGCTGAATACTACATCACCGTTTGCATCATTCTTCTGTATTTCTACAACACCACTATTATCACTAAGTGAAAATGCGAAATCATTTCCCTTAAGGGTAATAGCATTATTCTTGTCATCTACATATGTCTTATGTGCCTTAAGGCTGACCTTAACAGGTGCGTAGGCATCAACCATAACGATGGTGCTGTTCTCGATCTCATTATTATCCTTGTCGTAAACCTTACCGTCTTTGAGCGTGAATACGATGTCGCTTGCAACTGTAAAGCCGTTTCCGTCAGGTGCAGTAACCT
>Ga0310691_10000588_pt1 | contig 65510 bp, 57 predicted proteins | sample 176DNAGHGlowgp2_FD_203887 | JGI IMG/M metagenome (GOLD analysis project Ga0310691, IMG submission 203887) | Sheep rumen microbial communities from Palmerston North, Manawatu-Wanganui, New Zealand - 1766 DNA GHGlow gp2 (v2) (version 2) | ecosystem: Host-associated > Mammals > Digestive system >...
TTATGGCAAGATATATTGGACCGAAATCAAAAATTGCCCGCCGATTTGGAGAAGCCATCTTCGGCCCGGACAAAGTTTTGTCCCGTAGGAACTTCCCCCCGGGACAGCATGGCAATAACCGCCGCCGCAAGCAGTCGGAGTATGCTGTCATGTTGGCAGAGAAGCAGAAGGCCAAGTACACCTATGGTGTTCTTGAGCGCCAGTTCCGTAACCTGTTCGAGAAAGCCGCCAAGGCCGAAGGCATCACTGGTGAAGTGCTGCTGCAGTTGCTTGAGAGCCGTCTCGACAATGTTGTGTTCCGTCTGGGTATTGCCCCCACGCGTGCCGCTGCCCGCCAGCTGGTAGGCCACAAGCACATTACCGTTGACGGTGCTGTAGTCAACATTCCTTCCTTCCAGGTTAAGCCTGGTATGATTGTTGCTGTTCGCGAGAAGTCAAAGTCTCTCGAGGTCATCGAGGCTGCTCTTGCTGGTTTCAACCACAGCAAGTATCCTTGGATTGAGTGGGACGAGGCCCAGAAGGGTGGCAAGTTCCTGCACATGCCCGACCGTGCAGACATCCCTGAGAACATTAAGGAACAGTCAATCGTTGAGTTGTACTCTAAGAACTAAAATCATTTAAATTAATGGCGATATTAGCATTTCAAAAACCTGATAAAGTCGTAATGTTGGAGGCTACGAACAAGTTCGGCAAGTTCGAATTTCGTCCGTTAGAGCCCGGTTTCGGCGTTACCATCGGTAATGCCCTGCGCCGCATTCTTCTTTCATCGCTTGAGGGTTATGCCATCAACACCATCCGTATTGCCGGTGTTGAGCATGAGTTCTCCTCAGTACCTGGTGTCAAGGAAGACGTCACCAACATGATCTTGAACCTGAAGCAAGTTCGGTTCAAGCAAGTAGTGGAAGAATTCGAGAACGAGAAAGTCTCAATCACCGTTGAGAATTCTACCGAGTTTAAAGCCGGTGATATAGGCAAGTATCTGACTGGATTTGAAGTGTTAAATCCCGATTTGGTGATTTGTCATTTAGATTCCAAAGCTTCGATGCAGATGGATCTCACTATCAACAAAGGCCGCGGCTACGTTCCCGCTGATGAGAATCGCGAGTTCTGTACCGATGTCAACGTGATAGCCATTGACTCCATCTACACCCCGATCCGTAACGTCAAGTACAGCGTTGAGCCGTATCGTGTCGAGCAGAAGACCGACTACGACAAGCTCGTCCTTGAAGTTACGACCGATGGTTCCATCCACCCGAAGGATGCCTTGAAAGAGGCTGCCAAGATTCTCATCTATCACTTCATGCTCTTCTCCGACGAGAAGATCACGCTTGAGAATACTGAGGCAGAGAGCAACCAGGAGTTCGACGAGGAAGTTCTCCACATGCGTCAGTTGCTGAAGACCAAGCTTGTTGACATGAACCTCTCTGTTCGTGCCCTCAACTGTCTGAAGGCTGCTGATGTCGAGACCCTCGGCGACCTTGTTCAGTACAACAAGACCGACCTCCTCAAGTTCCGCAACTTCGGTAAGAAATCGCTCACTGAGCTTGATGATTTGCTCGAGAGTCTGAATCTGTCGTTTGGAACCGACATAGCAAAGTATAAACTGGACAAGGAGTAAGTGAAGAGTGAAAAGTGAAGAGTGAATAATTTCTCACACCTGAAGGAATGAGCGAGCAAGCTCGTAGGGCTACCGCACACTCTAATTTATAATTTGTCCGCTTAAAGAAAAAAACGAAAAATGAGACACGGAAAGAAATTCAATCATCTGGGCCGTACTGCTGACCACCGCCGTGCCATGCTTGCCAACATGGCCATCTCGCTGATCATGCACAAAAGAATCACTACGACCCTCGCCAAGGCAAAGGCACTCAAGAAATATGTGGAGCCCCTCATCACGCGCTCCAAGGACGACAGCACCAACAGCCGTCGTGTAGTATTCAGCTATCTGCAGAACAAGGAAGCTCTCAAGGAGCTCTTTGGCCCTGTAGCTCAGAAGGTCGGCGACCGTCCCGGTGGCTATACCCGCATCATCAAGCTCGGCTTCCGTCAGGGCGACGCTGCTGAGAAGGCTTTCATCGAGCTTGTTGACTTCGACGAGAACATGCTGAAGAGCCCGAAGGCAGAGAAGAAGACCCGCCGTTCGCGCAAGTCTTCTGCTCCCAAGGCCGAGGCTGTCGAGGCACCTGCTGAAGCTCCTGTAGCTGAGGCTGAGGCTCCCGCCGCTGAGGAGGCAAAGGCTGAGTAATCAGCGCATGTTTTGATTGAACAACGATACTGGTAAATGTCCCGTACCCATCAAGGTGCGGGACATTTAAAGTGTTAAAACACACATAAAGAGTGTTAAAGGCTTAGGTTTTCTGAAAAGTATTGTGTACCTTTGCAGCGTTTTATTCCAAGAATGAGACATTTTCTTAACCGCAACCGAAACAATTTATGATACAACAACTCAAGAAAATTGCCCTTTTGACTGTCGCCGCTGTATGTTCTCTTCCTATGATAGGACAAGACCTTTTGGCACGACAGGCACCCATTGACCGTAAGATGAAGGTTGTTGACAGCGTTGCGCTGCACCGCCTGATCGAGATAGAAAGCTACGAATCCCCCTCTGCAGACCTCTATGACGACTGGGACAACATGCATGCCCACAGCCGTGTTGCACAGATGCCCGACACCTTCCGCATCTCGCTGAAGAATTTCTGCATGCCCACCACCAGCCGCGTGCTGACAAGTAACTTCGGTGCCCGCTGGGGACGTCAGCATAAGGGTCTCGACATCAAGGTCTACATTGGCGACACCATTCGCGCCGCTTTTGCCGGTAAGGTGCGTGTCGTACGCTATGAAGGCAAGGGCTACGGTAAGTATATCGTCATCCGCCACGACAATGGTCTGGAGACCTACTATGCACACCTCTCCAAGCAGCTTGTCGTTGAAGATCAGGAAGTCCGTGCCGGCGAGGCCATCGGTCTCGGAGGCAATACCGGACGAAGCACTGGTTCTCACCTCCATTTTGAGACCCGTCTCTGCGGTATGGCGCTTAACCCCGCACTCATGTTCGACTTCCGCAATCAGGATGTGGTCGACGACTACTACACTTTCCGCAAGTCTACCTATCAGCGCGAGTCTCAAGCTGCCACTCGTCTGCGTGGTGCCAACGGTATGAACTTCGGCTTTGACAAGGATGAAGTTGAGCTTGCCACCGCAGCTCCGGCAGCATCCTATGCTCAGGAGGCCCGTTTCCACAAGGTCAAGAAGGGTGAGACCCTCTATTCCATCGCCAGACATCGCGGCACTACCGTTGACGCTATCATGAAGCTCAACCACCTCAAGAAGAATGCCAAGCTCAAGGCTGGCCAGATTCTGAAGTTCAACTAAAGCATACTATACGCAATAGTAGAAGATACCACAGCGGCACTTTCCGACGGAAGGTGCCGCAATTGTTTTAGGGATACCCCTATCTTTTTTCGGGAAAATCCCCTTGCCTAATGAAAGATTCTTCGTATTTTTGCACCGTGAAACCATAAGAAGTGTGAAGATTATGAAGAAAATCAGTTTATTACTTATAGGTGTTGCCCTGCTGTTTAGCAGCTGTGGCACGTACACAGGACAGGGTGCTTATGTGGGCGGCTCGTTCGGTGCAATATTGGGTTCTGCCATTGGCGGCATCAGTGGTGGCTGGCGTGGCCATGATATTGGAACTATTGTTGGTATGGCTGGTGGTGCCGCAGTGGGTGCTGCCATCGGAGCCGCTGCCGACGAGAAGGCGTCGGAACGTGTGGAACAGTACCGTCAGCAGCGCAACGGCAATTACGGGAGGAACGACGACAGATACCGCTCTGGCAACGATCGCTACGACAGCGACTACAGCGGTTTTGACCGTACGAACAGCGGCGACGACCGCATCGACTTCGACGGCGCTGGTCCACGTGACGGTCATGGTGGCTATACGGCAGCGACACCGCGTACCTATGACCCTACAAAGGGTTCGGTAGCACCTGGCTACCATGTGAAATATAATGAGCTGATAGAAATCAGGAATGCCCGCATCATTGACGCTGACCGCGACGGCACCATTCGTGCCGGCGAGGAGTGCCGTGTGACGTTCGAGATTATGAACCGTTCGGACAAAGTGCTGTACGACGTGCAGCCGACGGTGTTTGAGGTGACTGGCAACAAGCGCATCCATATCTCACCCAACCTGCATGTGGAGAGCATCCCACCGTATAGCGGCGTACGCTACACGGCAACGGTAAAGGCCGACAGCAAGTTGAAGGACGGTCAGGCTATCATCCGCGTAGCGGTGACACAAGGCAATAGGGAGATTACTTCGCAGGTGAAGGAGTTTTCGGTGCTGACGCGCCGGAAGTAGGTCCATTCACTTCCTGCCACGATGGCGTCATGTCGGGAGCACCGTCATTGGTCTCAAGGTCGAGCTCGGGGAGTTCTATCGGCTCATCGCCAGGACGGAAGGGTGTGATGATGTCCTCTACGCGCTGGACAGTAACCATAGCGACACCTTTTGAAATGATGTCGAGTTCCTTGGCTGCCCGCCATGAGAGGTCGATGATGCGTCCCCGGACAAAGGGACCACGGTCGGTGACGCGCACGATGACGCTACGGTCGTTGGCGGGGTTGTAGACCTTGAGCAGCGTGCCGAAAGGATAACTGCGGTGGGCACACGTCAGACTGTCGTGGTGCAGGCGCTCGCCGCTGGCCGTTCTGCGTCCGGAGAACTTACGGGGATAATAGGAGGCTTTGCCCTTCTGTCTTTGAGCGTAAAGAAGTGAAGAGTGAAAAAGTGAAGAGTGAAAAGTGAAGAGTGAAGAATTTGCTACCGCACAGAAGAGAAACGCAATCATTACAATCATGCGTCTCGGGTAATCTCTTTTTGATAAGCGATTCCCTATAGCGGAAGCAAATTTTTCACTCTTCACTTTTACCTTTTACCTTATATTATAATATTATACAATTCCTTGCGCCATCATGGCATTGGCTACCTTCATGAAGCCGGCCACGTTGGCACCCTTGACATAGTCGATGTAGCCGTCGGGCTGTTTGCCGTACTTGACGCACTGCTCGTGGATGCTCGACATGATCTGGTGCAGCTTCTTGTCCACCTCTTCCGAGCTCCAGCCTAAGCGCATGGAGTTCTGCGTCATTTCCAGTCCGCTGGTAGCTACACCGCCGGCATTGACAGCCTTGCCGGGAGCAAAGAGCTGGTGGGCGGCAATGAACTTCTCGGCAGCCTCGGCCGTACATCCCATGTTAGAGACCTCAGCAACGCACAGCGGCTGATGAGCCAGAATCTGGTCGGCATCGGTGCCGTTGAGCTCGTTCTGGGTGGCACATGGCAGGTAGATGTCGGCCTTGCGCTCCCAGGGCTTGCGTCCCTCGAAGAACTCAGCACCGTCGAACTCCTCAACATAGGGCTGGCAGACGTCGTTGCCCGAAGCGCGAAGCTCCAGCATGTATTCTATCTTCTCGTCGTCCAGTCCTGCGGGGTCGTAGATGTAACCGTCAGGACCGCTGATGGTGATGACCTTGGCACCCAGCTCGGTGGCCTTCTTGGCTGCACCCCATGCCACATTGCCGAAGCCGGAGATGGCGATGGTCTTGCCCTTGATGTCGTGACCGTGGGTCTGCAGCATCTGGTTGACGAAGTACAGTGCGCCGTAGCCCGTAGCCTCAGGACGTATCTTGGAACCGCCCCATTCGATGCCCTTGCCCGTCAGCACGCCTTGGAACTGGTGGGTGAGCTTCTTGTATTGTCCGTAGAGATAGCCTATTTCGCGTGCTCCCACGCCGATGTCTCCTGCAGGAACATCCTCGTCGGGACCGATATGTCGATACAGCTCTGTCATGAATGCCTGGCAGAAGCGCATCACCTCGTTGTCGCTTCGGCCGCGGATGCTGAAGTCTGCACCGCCCTTGCCGCCGCCCATGGGTAGGGTGGTGAGGGAGTTCTTGAAGGTCTGTTCAAAGCCGAGGAACTTCAGGATGCTGAGGTTGACGGAGGGATGGAAGCGCAAGCCGCCCTTGTAGGGGCCTATGGCGCTGTTGAACTGCACACGGTAGCCGATGTTGACATGCACCTCGCCCTTGTCGTCAGTCCAAGGCACGCGGAACGTGATGATGCGTTCAGGCTCTACGATGCGTTCAATCAACTTGACTTTCTCGAACTCGGGATGCTGGTTGTAAACATCCTCGATGGAGATTAACACTTCACGTACTGCCTGCAGGTATTCTGCTTCTCCTGGGTGTTTATGCTCCAGGTCCTGCATGATTTTCTCTACATTCATAGTATTAAGTTTTGAGTTATTAAGTGGTTGCACAGCGGAACAGACTCTGATGTGCAATTTTGTCATTATGTCTGTTTGACAACGCAAAAATAGGGAATTTCCTTGACATGGCAAAGGAAATTCCCGATTATTTTCCCTGAAAGGTTACAGTTTGTTAAATCTGCGCGAAATCAGGGATTAAAGAATGCGTAGTGTACCCATCAAGTATACCAAGGCGAAGCCTAATATCATGGCGATGACACCTATGACAGCACCCATCTTCACCATGTCGTTCTGCTTGATGAAACCGGTAGAGAATGCCAGCGCATTCGGTGGGGTAGAGATGGGCAGGATCATGGCCGACGATGCTGCAATGGCCACACCGATGAGCACCGTGGGAGTGCCGCCGATGGGAGCCAGTTTGTCACCCATGGCGCTGCAGACGATGGCCAGGATAGGCATCAGCAGCGCTGCCGTAGCAGAGTTGGAGATGAAGTTTGAGAGCAGGTAGCAGATGGCACCGCCGAGCAACAGGATGAGCAGTGGCGAGAACTCGCCGAAGGGGATGCTCTCGACAGCGTTGGCAGCCAGTCCGGAAGCATTCAGTCCGTAGCCCAGTGCAAAGCCGCCTGCCACCATCCAGATGACTGACCAGTTAATCTGCTCCAGGTCACGCTTGTTGATGACACCCGTCAGGGCAAACACCATGAAGGGAATCATGGCAACGGTATATGAGTTGATACCTGTCACGCGGTCCAGCAGCCAGAGCGCCACTGTGACGAAGAAGGTCACGATAACCACCCACGACTGGAACCCTTTCCGCATGCCGCCATCGATTTTCAGTTCTATGCGCTTCTGTGTGAAGGGGAATACCTTCAGCAAGATGCGCCAGCTGATGAACAGGAGTACGATTACCAGAGGGAACATAAACATCATCCATTGTCCGAAGCCCAGTCCGAGGTTCAAGCCCTCAGGGTCGTTCAGGTATTTTAGGGCAATGGTGTTCGGCGGTGTGCCGATAGGGGTGCCCATACCGCCCAGGTTGGCTGCGATGGGTATCGACATGGCCAGGGCAGTGCGGCCCTTGCCTTCCGGCGGCAGCTGGCGGAATACGGGTGTCAGGAAGGTCAGCATCATGGCTGCTGTGGCGGTGTTCGATACGAACATCGAGAACAGTCCTGTAATCAGCAGGAATCCTAAGAGCACCATTTCGCTCTTCGTGCCAAAGGGCTTCAGCAGCACCTTGGCCAGTTGGGCATCCAGACCAGTCTTCGTGGCAGCAATGGCCAGTACGAAGCCACCGATGAACAGCATGATTACGGGGTCGGCAAACGTGGCCATCACGCCTTTATACGACAACAGTTTGCCCACTTCCTCTTCGTTGACCATGGGCAACAGGCCACTGTCCGAACAGAATAGCAGCATCAGTACGATGATGGCTACCGACGTAGCCCATGACGAGACAATCTCGAGAATCCACATCAGCGTGGCAAACGCGAAGATGGCAATGATACGCTGTTGGACTACCGTCAGGTTCTGGATGCCAAACCATTCTGAGGGCATATTCCAGAGTCCTAACGTGACGAGAACGACTAATGCAATCTTAAAGGCACGCTTGGTGCTGTCTTCCGGATGATACTTCCGTTGGTGACGCATCTTGTGGTACGTCTCAACCAAATGGAATCCTTCGTAAATATGAAACATAATGCAAAATAGTTTTTGATTTTCGGAGTGCAAAGGTACTTATTTTCAGTGAAGAATGAAGAGCGAAGCGTCAAGAAATTACGACTCCATGGCCAAAAACCATGAACTAAAATCCATGAACAGCCCGCACCTCTTGACGTTTGCAAACTCGGGGTGGCAAAATAGCGAAAAATGGGTATTGTGCGGTTCAGTCTTCTGTCGTAACTTTGCATACAAATAGAAAGACAAATGCAGAGACGACGTTTCATCATGCTTTCACTTCTGCTGGTGTTGGCCTTAGTGGCTGATGCTCAGCATGTTTTGCGCGGTCTGGTGACAGACGGTGAGACGCATGAGCCCATCATTGGAGCCACCGTTGCCGATGGTCGGAAGGGCAAGCCCCTTGCCGTCACGGGAGCTGACGGCCGGTTCCAGATACCTAATAATGATTACGACCGTTTGAAGATCAGCTACGTGGGATACAAGACGCTGGTGACGGCGCCTGCCAAAGACGGGCATTACCAGTTGCAGGCGGAAATCAGTACGCTGGGCGAGGTGGTGGTGACAGCTCAGGAGAGCCGCGGACTTGCCACGGCGTCGAAGATAGAGAAGCACGCCATGGAGCACCTGCAGCCATCGAGTTTCACCGACATCCTGGAACTGTTGCCCGGAGGCAGGGCCCAGAACCCGTCGCTGACGGCTCCTAATACCATCAGTCTGCGCGAGGCGGCACACAGTGGCGGCCAGTATGCCACGTCGTCATTGGGTACCAGCTTCGTGATGGACGGTGCCCCCATCTCGACCAATGCCAACATGCAATACCTGAGCGGGGCGTGGGACACACAGGCGACGACACGGGACTTCACGAATGCCGGTGTCGACATGCGTAGCATCTCAACGGACGAGATACAAAGCGTGGAGGTAGTGAGGGGCATTCCCTCGGTAGAGTATGGCGACCTGACCAGTGGACTGGTGAAGATTGAGCGCAGGAAGGGAGGCCGCGACCTCAACTTCAGGGTGAAGGCCGACATGGGGTCGAAGCTGTTCTATGCCGCCAAGGGCATAGAGTGGAAGGAGCACAGGCTGAGCCTGAATCTCAGTGCCGACTATCTGAATGCCAAGGCCGACCCGCGCAACAGACTTGAGAACTACAAGCGCGTGACGCTGTCAGCGCGACTCCACAAGGCGTGGGAACACGAGGCCTACCACTTGGGGCTGTCGACGAACGCCGATTACACGGGCTCGTTCGACAACGATAAGGAAGACCCCGACCTGAACAACCAAGCTGAGGATGCCTACTCGTCGCAGTATAACCGCATGGCGCTGATGGCTGCCCTGGAACTGAAGATGAAGCGGCAGCTGTGGCTGAAGTCGGTGAACGTAACGCTGTCGGTAGCCTACGAGCACGACCTCATTGAGCGCACGCGGCTGGTACAGTTGCAGCGCATGCAGATAGCTGCCACCACACGCGAGGAAGGTGAGAGCGACGCAGTCATTATACCTTATAAATATACGGCTACCCACAGTGCCGACGGCAAGCCGCTGAACGTGTTTATGAAGGCCAACGCCCGTCTGCAGATACCAAGCCGACTGCTGCCGAACAGTCTGCTGGTGGGTATCGACTGGAACATGGACAAGAACTACGGCGACGGTCAGGTGTTTGACCCGTTGCGCCCCCTTTACCCTGGCATGTCGGCGCGCCAGCGTAAGTTGTCGGACATTCCCGCCAACCGCACGCTCTCATTCTATGCCGAGGAAAACCTGAAGCTGCCCATTGCTGGCGGTTCGGCTGAGCTGGTGGCAGGTGTGCGCGGGACGGAGATGACAGGACTGCCCGCCGACTACGCCATGCACGGAACCCTCTACTGCGACCCCCGTGTCAACGTGGGGTGGACGTTTCCGAAGTTCAGCATAGCAGGCATGCCCACCTTTGTGAGGCTTTCGGCAGGCTGGGGCATGCACACCAAGAACCCCACGATGGAGCAGCTCTTTCCCGACAAGGTTTACATGGATCTGGTGCAGTTGAACTACTACCACGACAATCCCGACTATCGGCGCATCAACCTCATGACCTATGTGCGCGACACCCATAATGCCGCCTTGGAACCAGCCCGTAACAAGAAGTGGGAACTGTCGGCTGACATCAACGTGGGTGGCAACCGCCTGTCAGTGACGTGGTTCCGCGAGAACATGACATCGGGATTCCGTTCGCAAAGCAGCTATGCACCATACGCCTACAAGCGCTACGACACGTCGGGCATCGACGCAGCCACGCTGACGGCACCGCCCGACCTGACGACGCTACCCTACACCTACCGGCAGGAACTGCTGGGCTACGGTATCTACACCAACGGCAGCCAGACGCTGAAGCAGGGTGTGGAGTACACGCTTGAGACGCGGCGCTTCCCTGTCGTGCTGACGCGCCTGACCATCAACGGTGCCTACTTCCGCACCACCTACCGCAATTCTTTGGTAGAGACCTACCGTCCCAGTCAGGTGATTGACGGCGAACAGATACAGTATGTGGGACTCTACAAGGACGACGGGGGCAACGTTTATGAGCGCATGAACACCAACTTCACCCTCGACACCGACGTGCCGAAGCTGAAGCTGGGATTCTCAGTGTCGGCACAGTTCCTGTGGTTTACCACCTCGCAGCGCAACGAAATCAGCAACTATCCCGACCAGTATATGGCCCCCGACGGCAGCATCCACGACTGGCAGGCGGGTGACGAAGATGATACCTACCTGCGGTGGCTGGTGCGTAAGAACTCGTCAGAGCTGTTTGAGAAGCAGCGCGTGCCGATGTCGATGAACCTCAACTTTAAGGTGACCAAGAAGCTGCTGAACGACCGGCTCAACGTGGCCATGTTCTGCAACAAGATATGGGACTACACGCCCGACTACGAAAGCAACGGGGTGACCATTCGCCGTTACGTGACGGCATATTTCGGACTGGAAATGAATGTCAAGCTATGAGAAGACTCCTATATATTATAATAGGTATGACGGCCGTGGTGCTTGCCTCCTGCCATCAGGACGAGGACGACATCTTCGCCCAGACCGTCATCACCCTCAGCGCCGGCGACACGCTGACCATCGAGCGCATACAAGGTACGGCGCGGTTGACCAACCTCAACACAAAGCAGGTGACGACCACCTCTGACTTCGACGGTGCCACGCTGCACCTGCAGCTGCTGCGCAGCAGCTACAGTGCCGATGTCGAGGGACTGGTACGCTACCATGACGCTCAGGGTCGGGAGCATACCCGCTCCATGCGAGCCCATAGCGACTACCTGGCATTAGAGAAGAAAGGCGGCAACGAGGCCGTATTGCAAATTATATTCATGGACTGATGAACAGACGACACTCTATCACGCTATGGCTGCTGGCCCTCTGTCTGACGGCGAAGGCAGCCGACAGCGACACCACGCTCGTGGAGCACACGGGACTGTGGCAGACGACGACAGCTGCCATGCGACAGAACCCCGCCCTGCATGGGGTGGCCTTCGCGTCGTCGTTCTCGCAACTCTATGCCGAGGTGGACTGGCAGCATCAGAGCCAAGCTTTCGTACCCCAGGAGGGTAGGGGATTCCTGCTGCCGGCAGCCCATGTCGATACCTACCTGCGGCTGTCAGACCAGACGGCCGTATGGGGCCATGCCTCCTACATGAACGGCAGCCGCTACGACGTGAAGTGGAACTCGACCGCCGACTACCAGCTGCTGCAGCCCTACGTGCTGGCCGATACGCTGGGCGGCGACACCCAGTGTGAGCAATACCGTTTTGAGGGCGGCTATGCCACCCGCTTAGGATCGTGGCTGTTAGGGGCAGAGATGTTGTTCCGTGCCGATCACGAATACCGCGACGTAGACCCGCGCATGCGGGGCATCGTCAACACGCTCACCCTGCGCATGGGCGGTGGTCGCGAGGCTGCAGGATACCGCTGGGCAGCAGCTTTCGAAGGTAACGTCTACAAACAGCAGAACAGCGTCGACTTCTACCGTGAGTTGGGTGTCATTCCCGAATACCAGATGACTGGTCTGGGCACGGAGTATGCCCGCTTCTCGGGCGACAAGCGTTCGCTGCACTACGAGGGTGGTGGCGTGCGCCTGCTGTTAGATGCCGACCCGTCGACAGGCAGTGGTGCATACGCCCATGCGGAACTGGCGGAGAGCCGCTACCACCGCCAAGTGGTGGAGAACTACACGCTGCCGCTGACCGACCTCTATGTGCAGGGTGTCAGTGCCGTTGCCGGATGGAAGCAAACAGGCCATCGGCAGTGGGCCGTCAGTGCCGCCGCAGACTATACCAAGCGCAGCGGCGACGAACACATCATCGGCACGTCGGCCACCACGTCGTTCCCCGACCTGGGTGTGCTGACCATGTATAAAAACCACCGTCTCGACACGCGGCTGACAGCCCTCTATGGTACGACTCTGTGGCACCTGCAGGCAACGTTCGGATACCGAAGCAGTCGCGAGGAGTATGTCTATCCCGAGCGGCGGCTGAACGCTGCCCACGTCTATGGCGGCCTGCAGGGCGAGATGTTTGTCAAAGCTGCCCAGCGGCTCATGCTGACAGGCAGGGTGAAGGCCGGCTATGCCGCACGCGTCAGCGACAGCATGACCATGCCCTTTGCTGATATGACGGCAGCTGTAGCGGCACTGATGCGCCACACCTACGCCTTTGCTCGTGCCAACTATGCCGACGTGTCGGCACAGGTCAGGGGTGACTACGCCATGCAGCGCTACGGACTCTTTGCCGAACTGAGTGGCGGCTTCGTCAGTTGTTCGGAGGGCGAACGGCAGGTGACAGCCCGGTTAGCGGTGGGAATCACTTTTTGAAAGCGCTTCGCTAATTCTTACACCTAAAGGTATAAGCGAGCAAAGCTCGTAGGATAATTGATAATTGAAAATTGAGAATTGATAATTGATAATAATTAAGTATTAAGAATTAAACATGATGAAAAAGAACATTTTCCTGAGCACGATGATGCTCCTTGCCATGAGCGTAGCTTTCGTCTCATGCAGTAGTGATGACGCCCCCGTTATGGTTAAAAACGGTACCGTGACGCTTGAGATGCCCATCAATGTCACCCAGGTGACAATGAACAGTTTTGAAGGTACCGCCACCAACGTACAGAGTGGCAAAGTGACCACCTTGACTACTCCTGCGAAAGTAGGAGACGACTACGTGATTACCATCCCCGAGCTGGAGGAGGGTAAGTATAACATTGCCGCCAAAGGCAACATTTCGTTCCTGAAGGGCGGCATAGCCGGTAAGACCGACTTCGAGGTGTCGAGCGACGGTGTAGAGGTCAGCGAGAAGAGCAGCAGCGTGAAGATGGCTGTCAACTCGTTCCAGGCTGAGGGCGGTTTCGTCGTCAGCGAGATTTTCTTTACGGGCACTACCACGCCCGAGGGGAAGCAATATTCTGGTGGCGACGCTTACATCATCATTGCCAACAACTCTGACGTGACGCTCTATGCTGACAGCATTGCCGTGCTGGAGTCGCAGTTCCTCACCACCGACAAGCAGGACTACACACCCGATGTGATGAACGAGGCTTTCTCGGTGGAGGCTGTCTACATGATACCCGGCAACGGCACCAGCGTCGCCGTGGAGCCTGGCAAGCATCTGACGCTGGCTATCAATGCCATCAACCACAAGGAGGCCAACGCCAACTCCATGGACCTCAGCAATGCCGACTTCGAGTTCTATGACGAGTCGTCGAACCCCAACTATACCGACCCAGACGGCAAAGCTCCCAACCTCGACAAGTGGTACTGCTATACCGCTACCGTCTTCTCGTTCCACAACCGTGGCTTCCACTCCCTTGCCATCGCCAAGATGCGTACTGACAAAGAGACGTGGCTGAAGGATTATGCCTATACGGCTGAGTACACCTTCACCTTCAACGAGTATTCCTTCCCCATGAGCACCGACACCTATAAGGTGCCCAATACGTGGATACTGGATGCCGTCAACCTGAGCGTCGAATCAGAGTTCCAGTGGATTGTCACCTCGTCGGCGCTCGATGCCGGATGGACCTATTGCGGCAAGGTGGACCGCGACCAGACACGCTACAACAAGGCTGTCGTCCGCAAGCAAGGTGCTGACGGCAAGTACGTCGATACCAACAATTCGACCAACGACTTTATACCCGAGGCACAGCCGACGCTGTTGAAGAATTGAATGCGCTTCGCTAATTCTTACACCTAAAGGTATAAGCGAGCAAAGCTCGTAGGATAATTGATAATGGAAAATTGAGAATTGATAATTATTGAGCATGATGAGAAATGCCTTATTTCTTTTTAGTCTTATAGCCCTTTTGCCTTTGTCTGCCCAGACGTTGCCGACGGATCCTACTGTACGCATGGGCAAGCTCGACAATGGGCTGACGTACTACTTGCGCCACAATGCCAAGGAGGCCGGTTTGGCCGATTTCTACATTGCACAGCGCGTGGGCTCCATCCTTGAAGAGCCCCGTCAGCGCGGACTGGCACACTTCCTGGAGCACATGGCCTTCAACGGCACGAAGCACTTCCCCGGCAAGGACGGCCAGTTGGGCATCGTCCCCTGGTGCGAGACCATCGGCGTCAAGTTCGGTGCCAACCTCAATGCCTATACCAGTGTTGACCAGACCGTCTACCATATCGGTTCGGCACCCTTGAAGCGCGAGGGCATCCTCGACTCCTGCCTATTGGTGCTCAACGACTGGAGCCACTACATACTCTTGGAGGACAAGGAGATTGACAAGGAGCGTGGCGTCATTCACGAAGAGTGGCGCACACGCCGTGCAGGTATGGCCATGCAGCGACTCATGGAGGATGCCATGCCCGTCATCTACAAAGGGTCGAAGTACGAAGACTGCCTGCCCATCGGTTCGATGGACATTGTCGACAACTTCCCCTACCAGGACCTGCGCGACTACTATCAGAAGTGGTACCGTCCCGATTTGCAGGCTATCATCGTCGTCGGCGACATTGATGTCGACCAGGTGGAGCAGAAGGTGAAGACGCTGTTCTCGCAGATTCCCATGCCCCAGAACGCCGCCGAGCGCATCTACTATCCCGTGCCTGACAACGAGCAGATGATTGTCGCCGTTCTGAAAGACAAGGAACAGCCCATCGTGATGACCAACCTCTACATGAAGCGCGACGCCACCCCTGACAGTCAGAAGAATAGCGAGCGCTACCTGCGTGGTGACTATGTCGACGGACTCATCGCCTACATGCTCAACGGACGCTTGGGCGACATCCGCCAACAGGCAAACCCGCCGTTCCTCAGTGCCACAGGCCATGCGAGCACCTTCTTCGTGAGTCGCACCAAGGAGGCGTTCTCCCTGTCAGTGAGCTGTAAGCTGGACAACATCCTGGGCAGCATCACCGCTGCCGTGGCTGCCGTAGAGCGGGCCCGCCAGCATGGCTTCACGCAGGCTGAACTGGACCGTGCCAAGATGGTGAACCTGACGGCTGCCGAGCGCCGCTACAAGGAGCGCAACGAGCGCCGCAACGGCTATTTTGTCAACAAGTGCGTCAGCCACTTCCTGACCGCCGAACCTCTGGTGTCGGAGGAGTTTGAACTACAGCTGACACAGCGCTTCGACCGCGAGGTGACACTCGACGAGGTGAACCGCGCTGCCCGCGAGCTCATCAGTGACCAGAATCAGGTGTGTGTGCTCTATGGTCCTGACAAGGAGGGTGTCACGCTGCCTACGGAGCAGCAGTTGGAGCAGACCATCCTGACCGCCCAGCAGCAGCGCTATGAAGCCTATCAGGAACAGAAACTCGCCGACCGGCTTGTCAGCCAATTGCCCAAGCCCGGCACGATTGTCAGTGAGCGCCCCTTCAAGCACGGCTTTACCGAGCTGACGCTCTCCAACGGCATGAAGGTGTACGTCCGCAGTACCGACTTCACTGCCGATCAGCTGCAGATGACCATCAAGGCCGAGGGCGGCACGTCGCGCTATGGTGACGACGACATCCCCAACTTCTCCCTCATCTCCAGCAGCATCACCGAGGCTGGCGTGGGCGACTTCGACGCCTCCACGCTGCGCAAGATGCTGGCAGGCAAGGCCGTACGCGTCGCACCGTCTGTGGGCTCGCGAGGCCAGAGCGTCAGCGGCTCTGGCTCAGTGAAGGAGGCCAAGACCATGTTTGAACTCGCCTACCTCTATTTTACGCAGCCGCGTCGTGACACCACGGCATTCAACAGCCTCATGGATCGCACGCGCTCGTTCCTCAGTAACCGCAATGCTTCGCCCAAGGTCGACTACAACGACTCCATCCGTGCCATCCTCTACGACCACCATCCGCGCATGGCACCTGTGACGCAGGAGGTCATCGACCGTGCCGACTACGACCGCATCTTCCAGATATACCAGGAGAGTTTCAGCGATGCTTCCAACTTCAAGGCCGTCATCATTGGCCATATCACCCTCGACGAGCTGCGTCCCCTGCTGTGTCAGTATTTGGCCACGCTGCCTTCCACCGGCAAGCATGCTCAGACCAACTGGGACAACGTGCCGCGCATCGTTGGCGGGGAGTCGACGCACATCTTCCGCAAACCCATGGCAACGCCGTTGGCCAACGTCAGCATCTACTATACCGCCGACGTGCCTTTCACACCGCAGAGCGACTTGGAACTTGATTTCCTGAAGCGTTGCCTCTCCATTGCCTACACCGACTCAGTACGCGAGGAGAAGGGCGGCACATACGGCGTCAGCGTAGACTTCGACCTCGACCGCGACGAGCAGCCCAATGCCACGCTGAAAATCTCGTACAATGCCGACCCCAACCGCTATCAGGAGCTGAATCCCATCATCTACCAGCAGCTCAAGAATATTGCCGACCGTGGCCCCGTGGCTGCCAGTATGGACAAGGTGAAGCAGTATCTCGTCAAGCAGTACGCCCAGTTAGCCATCGACGACGGCTATTGGGATTACGTCATCTGGCACGAGCTGGACGACGATGCCGACTTCGACATCAACTACTGTCAGATGGTTCAGCAGATGACGCCCCAGCAGGTGCAGCAGATGGCCCGCCGCATGCTGGAGTCCCAGCGCCGCATCGAGGTGACCATGCTCTCGGAAACACCCGAGGCGACTAAGCCCCACGACGGCGACAAGCACTGCGGGAAGTGCAAGAAAGAGAAATAATGTAATAGGTAGTTTATTATCTTTAAGTTCAGGAGTCCTGGTGGCGGCAATACGGCACGCCCGCAGACTCCTGAACTTGTTTTCCGCCCCCAACCATCTCAGAGGCTTATGCCTTGCGGAGGACGTAGAACTTCTGACTCTTGAGTCCGCGGCTGGTGATACCCGAATCAGGGTCTTGTGCCAGTTTGCGCAGTTCAATAGAAGCAGTCGTTTTCGAGAGCCCTGTCAGCCTCACATAGTCGGGAACCCGCATAAAGTAGTTCTTCTCCAAAAATTCACGGGCTTTCTGTACCCGTTCCTCACGCGTCAACTCCGACTTGTGCAGACGGCTGACACCGCCTTTCTTCAGATGACATTTCTGCAAGGTCTCATTGATTAAGCTGTTGTCGGCCCTGTAAGAAACACCCGTCACCTGAATGGACTTGGCATTATGCTTTGGCTCTCCCTCCTCAAAGGCATCCTGCAGCACGTCGTCCCTCATGCCAAGCTTGGCATGGAATGTGCCTATACCGTCCAACTTCACCGAGAATCCCTCGGCCATAGCCAGTGCAAGTTTTTTGCTTACCCGTTCCAGAACCCCTGAGATGGTACTGTCGTCATAAACGCTTTCGCGAGCACATGTGTTCACAAACGCTTTATAGCTCATGGGCGTCAGCTGCATGTGGTAAGTTGCCTGCGTTTGGCCCGTGCCGTTTAGATCGGCAATCTCTTTTTTAATATACTTTGCATACATAGTGAGCGCAAAGGTAACAAAAATATTCGAAAGACTTAAAACTCCGTCGAAGATTTATCGTCCTTCGACGTAGTTTTATCGTTCCTCGACGTGGATTTAATGTTCCTCGACGAAGATTTAACTTGAGAACGGCACTCTCAACGTTTTAGCACGGCACTTAAAGCATTTCCGCACGGCACACTCTGCCTTATAAAAACTCTGTGAACTTTTAATCGCTGAACCCATAAATATTGTTTTTCAGTTTTTATTTTGTCGTTTCGTTTGTTTTGTGTATTTTTGCAGCGTGAAATGTTAAATACGCAATCATGGAAGCAAAGAAGGTAACATACGAAGAGGCTTTGGCACGTTTCAAGCACTCACTGGAAATTAAACGTGAGTGGGAGCGTAAAGTAGTTGAACGCTGGGAACGTGAAGACCAACAGAAAGTAGTGTTAACATGATAACACTGTCTATTGAAGCAATCAACGCAGTTTCTCCATATAAAGTTTCGCTTAATCATGGAGACTATGATTTCGTGACAGCTGACGGAATCCGTTATAGCGCAAGTTTTCTTGAAGACGTACCCCTCGGAGAATGCGATACTTATCAGTTTGGATTCCGCAAGAAAGAAGATATTCATGCCACTTTTGATGCCAATGTAAAAGCCACTCTTCTGGCTATCATCAACCAGTTCTTTATTGAAAACGCAAATGTATTGTTGTATATTTGTGATACCAGCGATGGTAGGGAAGCAAAACGAAATCGGCTTTTTCTGCGGTGGTTTGAGGAATTTGCGAATCCCGAACGTTTTACAATGCGTGCAGCCAGTGCAATCATAGAAGGCCAAGGCTTTTATGCTGCAATCATAGTTGAGAACTCCAATCCCCAACTTGAAGCCATTATCAGCGATTTCAATCGTTCTGCTGAATCTCTGACAGCCGGAAAGCCTTGATATATAATCCCAGGCTCACAGACCCCATGTGAGCCTGGAACTCTGCAAAGAAAAAAGCCACGAAATCATTCCACAGCCCAAAATTCACACAACAGGGTCGGGTTCTCTGTTTAATCGCTGAACCCATAAATATTGTTTTTCAGTTTTTATTTTGTCGTTTCGTTTGTTTTGTGTATTTTTGCAGCGGAATTAAAAAGTTTGGCGTTATGACAGCATTAGCAGGGAAAATATCAGAAACCCCAATGGCTCCATATGTAGACCTGCTGCGAAACATGAAGCCACAGGATATGCGCATTGTTGTTACCTTCTTGCAAGAAGCGATAGACGAGGCAGAAACCGTTAAGCCTGAAGAGTCTGCAGCAGATAAGATTCGTAAGAAGTTCAAAGGTTTAGCAATTTCGAAAGAGACCAGAGAATTGGTAAGCGATCTCTCGTTGTCGTCAGACGAGATGAATGACGAAAGGACCAAATATATTTTAGGATACTGAACATGAAGAAAGTATTCCTTGACACGAACATCTTGATGGATTTTGTTGAAAACCGCGAAAAGCGCGAATATGCTGAGACCATCATTGAACTGGGGAAAACGGGGGTGATACAGCTTTTTGCATCCTACTTGTCTTTTGCCAATATGGGCTACATCTTTCGTAAGCGTCAGCAGGAAGAGCGCTATCGCATTACCGACCTATTGAACCTTTTTTTTGTGGTTAATACTGATGATAACTAATCTCAAAATCTGAGCACAAATATACACAAAAGTTTCCTGTTTATAGCCACGAAAGCCTATTTTCTGCTAAAATCACATAAAATTTAGCACTTTTTTTATATAAGGTGATGGCGAATTGAAGTTTTTTATGTAATTTTGTGGTGACTAAGCCAGTCCAAGCTGTCGGAGGCCAGCAATGGCTGATGACTGTGAGGGCAGGGCGGGTCAAAACAAACATCGATGGAATCCAGAGGCTGAGAACACCGTTTGTAAGGACAGCCGATGGGAAAGGACGTTTTCGGACGTTACTATCTACGTTCTTCAAACTTCGCAACTTTGAATCCGTATCGTAGGTGTAATGCAACGAAGCGTTCGCGTGGGTGTATTATATCCCAATGATTCGTTGCTCTTATACATTATAAGGTGTAACGTTGAGTTGTATCTATAATATCACTCGGCGTGGGCTGGCTTGCGTTGCTTATCCTTGATACGGGGGCAATGCGAAGGCCTGAAGACGGGGATGGGCACGGAGAAACAAACTCCCACGTCTTTTTCATTTCCAAACTTAAACACAAATATTAACGCTGAATTAGGGAGTCAGGAAGCAACAAAAACAAAAAGTTGTCATGAAAAAAATCATGTCATTTGCTGTAGTAGCTTTCTTCGGAGTTACATTGTTCTCAAGTTGCCTTGGTGCTGTTTATGTTGATGCAACTGGTCCTGTGGCCGCAACTGCCAATCCTGTGGGAAAGAAAGTGGGTACTTCTAGTTCTACTAATGTCCTGGGTATTGTCTATACCGGTGATGGTGGCATTAACAAAGCTGCCAAGGATGGCGGTATCAAGAAGATCAGCCATGTAGATCAGGAGCAGACCTCAATTCTGGGGCTGTTTACCACCTACAAGACCATCGTGTACGGAGAGTAATTGTAATCAACGGGGGCGTACAAAAACTTATGCTTTTGATACGTCCCCATTACAACGCAAAACTTTATGAGGAAGAAAATTCTATTTCTCATTATACTCTTTGCTTCGCTATTGGAATGTTATGCGGGGAATGATACCAAAAAGTACGTCGCGTTTCTCACAGAGAATGGTATGCTGTATTTTGTGAAACCTATGCATATGCCTAAATGTAATGGGAATGAGACAAAATATGGAATGACATTCGACATCACCTACTTGGTGGGAGATGATGACTCAGTTTCAGTCACGGCAACCATTGTTGCTGCAATGCCCATAAAACTTGACTCTGTAAACATCAGAAGCAAACAGTGGAATGTGCAGAAAGCCGTAGACCTGATTTATTGCGAACCATATAAAAGTTGTTATGTGAGCAGAATACGCTTCTATTTAAAATGGGAAGAATGGAAGGAACTCTATCAAGAACAGCAGCCCTACATGATTGACTTTGGAACACAACTCCGCTATGCTTTCAAATCCAGACAATGGAAGAAAAAACGTGAAATCATGAATCGTATTATCGGAACGATTGAAATAAACAAAATAAAAAAATGAAGAAAACCCTTTTAATGTTGTTGCTATGCACTGCCAGCACAGGTCTTATGGCCCAGGACATGGCAAATTCCCTTATTGAAAATGCCATCCGCAAGGCATTCGTGCTATTGAGACAGGACTATCAGATACTGAATGAAGACGATGAGCCTATCGGAAACAAACCGGCACTGGGATGTTATGGGAGAGTTTACACTTGTGGTGTACGAGTAGACGAGGACAAAATGCTTGTTGCTAAAGAATTCGTGACACCATGGAGCGGCGAATCTATCGTGAAAAGCGACAAGCGTCACCCTGAAGTGTCATATAGTGGACTGTTGGAGTTGAACACCATTGACTTTGAGCAAATAGATGCTGATGTGGATGGTGCAGAAGAGCAAGTGGCGGGCCACCTTTACACCGTAGACGGTTCGGAAATACCTGGGTTTATGTTAGACGAGAGCGCAGGCAAGAAAAAGGGCTACGCCGTTTGGCTAAAAGCCGGGAGCACTATCAGCGTCGAGAAAGTTCCTTCTGGGCTAACTCTTGACATAAAACCGTTTAACATAACAACAAAAGAAAACAATGCGGTCTACGAACTTCCTGAACAACCAAAAGGCAATGTCGTAGGGGGGGCTTTCATCGTTCCAAGCATAGACGGCATAGGCAAAATTGAACTACGCGTTAACGGCATGTTTGAGAAACGTGGTGGCGTATGGAAGTTCATTTCTCTGGGTAAAGACGAGAACGATTAGAATTATTAATTTTCACTCATTTTTTAACTTAAACTATTTTGTGTATGAAAAAGATTTTAACTTTCGCAGGATGTGTGTGCGCAGCCATTATGATGCAATCCTGCTATTCATCATCAGTGTATGTTGGGAAACTGCATCCACAGGAAGATGTCACATGTGTAGGAACCTCGCATAATGCCCACTTTTTAGGTGGCCTTATAGGCTCAAAGAAAATCCGGGCAAAGAAATATGTAGACAATCTTCAGGACTACAAAGTGAAGACCTACCATTCTTTTGGGGATTACATCTTGAGTGGAATCACGTTCAGCATTTATACTCCTACTACAACGAAATTCTATGTGAACGACGAAGGGCTGAAAAAGCTCAGGAAACGTCGCAACAACTATGATGATTAATAATTAAAGCATGTGGCCACTATTCCGAAATGATAGTGAGTAGTGGTCACTTCCTATTATAAAGAATTGTCAGTGTGTCATTAAGTCTTATTGACGTTATGACTTGCGCTATAACGGCTGATGCCGTGGGCGGCCCAGATAGCCAAACAGAACAAATAAGGATAATGAAATCGTACTTCTACTGTAAATAGACAGGTGCCGGCAGTTCCTAACACAAGGATTAACAGCACAAAGACGCGCCCGCTTCTCTATGTATTTGGTGTATAGGCCGCTCCTACCACAGATAGCCCCATTAAGCAATACATTTTGAAAAGAGCACGTCCTTGTACGGACGTGACTCTCTCGAATGTTGCTAATGGAATATCTGTATAATGATGCTTTGGTAGGAGCCTTTATACACCGAATTTCATTCGAAAAAGAACACGAGTTCTCTTTTTCCCACAATGTCTTTGCATTTATCACATAAATGTATGTCACATGCGCTGCAAAGTAACAATAATTTCTTTAAAGCACAAAATAATTCTTTTTTTTATTTTTTTATGAAGAGTATCATACGGGAGACGTTTAAGATTTTCCGAAAAATATTTGGCTTATACGAACAAAAGGCCTAACTTTGCAGAAAATTCCAAAATAATGAGGGTGATATCATTTGCCATGTTGCGTGAGTTTATAGCTAAGCATGCTGATGCTGATGTAGCTGTGCGCGACTGGTACAAACGGGTGGTGAAGGTTTGCGTTTTATAGGCACGCATGAAGAGTATGACAAGATAAAAGACATAAAAAACATATATTTTTATGGTACAGATAAAGACCGAGAAGCAATATCGGGCAGCTTGTGAGCGCATCAACGAGTTATTGAAGATAGTAGGTAATGACACACCTGCTGACGATAGGAATATGCTGGAGCTTGACTTGATTTCTGACCTTGTAGCTGACTACGAGGAAGAGCACTATCCAGTGGCTGCACCGACTTTGGTGGAGACCATCAAGTTGCGTATGTACGAAATGGGACTTACACAGAGCAAGTTGGCTGAGATGCTGGGCATTAGCACTGCCCGAATCAGCGAGATAGTCACCGGTAAAGGAGAACCCTCGTTAAGAACAGGGAGAGAGATAAGCCGTAAACTGAACATTGACCCCGCAATAGTTTTGGGAGTATGAATGCAAATATACCACAGGAGTTCAACAACTTCTTTCTGAAGGATGTGTCGTTTGTCAACCTGATGACGAAGCGCATCTTCAATATCCTGATAGTGGCTAACCCGTACGACGCCTTCATGCTGGAGGACGACGGACGCATTGACGAGAAGCTGTTCGACGAGTACATGGAGCTGGGTATGCGCTATCCGCCGACGTTCACGCAGGTGTCGACGACGGAGGAGGCTGCTGAGGCTCTGAAGACGACGGACATCGACCTGGTCATCTGTATGCCGGGTAATGCCGACAACGATGCCTTTGCCGTGGCCCGCGACGTCAAGGCGATGAATCCCTATATCCCCTGCGTGGTGCTGACACCTTTCTCGCACGGCATCACGAAGCGCATAGAGAATGAGGATATGACGATATTCGACTATGTGTTCTGCTGGCTGGGCAACACCAACCTCATCCTCAGCATCATCAAGCTGATAGAGGACCAGATGAATATAGAGCACGACATCAAGGAGGCTGGCGTGCAGATGATATTGTTGGTGGAGGACAACATACGCTTTTACTCGTCGGTGCTGCCTAACCTGTATAACTACATTCTGGCACAGTCGAAGAACTTCTCGACGGAGGCGCTTAATCCCCACGCCGCCGCTCAGCGCAAGCGCGGACGCCCAAAAGTGGTGCTGGCCACGACCTACGAGGAGGCCATGCACTGGTATGAGATGTATCACAACAACGTGTTGGGCGTCATCTCCGACACGCGCTTCCCCATGAAGGGCGTGAACGGGCGGTTGGCTCATGTGGAAGAGGGCGACCCAGAGGCCGGTCTGAAGCTGTTGCGCGAAATCAGGCGGCGCGACGAGTACGTGCCTCTCATCCTGCAAAGCTCAGAGATACAGAACAAAGAGAAAGCCGAGGCCGAGCACTTCCACTTCGTAGACAAGAACTCGAAGAAGATGAACGTCGACCTGCGCCAGCTCATAGAGGAGCACATGGGCTTCGGCGACTTCGTGTTCCGCAATCCGGAAACCCGCGAGGAGGTGGCGCGTGTCTCGACGCTGAAGGAGTTGCAGGACAACATCTTCAAGATTCCGCACGACTCGCTGCTCTACCACGTCTCGCGCAACCACATGAGCCGCTGGCTCTGCGCCCGCGCCATCTTCCCTGTGTCGAACTTCCTGAAGACCGTCACCTGGCATAAGCTGCAGGACGTCGATGCCCACCGGCAGATTATCTTCGACGCCATCGTGCAGTACCGCCGCATGAAGAACATCGGTGTCGTGGCTGTCTTCGACCGTCTGAAGTTCGACCGCTATGCCCACTTCGCCCGCATCGGTGAGGGCTCGTTGGGCGGCAAGGGCCGTGGCCTGGCTTTCCTCGACAACATCGTCAAGCGCCACCCCGACCTGAACCAGTTTGGGAATGCCACCGTGCAGATTCCAAAGACAGTGGTGCTGTGTACCGATTTCTTCGACGAGTTCATGGACAAGAACAACCTGTGGGGCATTGCCTTGAGCGATGCGCCCGACGAAGAGATACTGCAGCATTTCATGCGTGCCCAGCTGCCGGATGCGCTCATTGCCGACTTCTTCACGTTCTTCGAGGCCGTCAAGTCGCCCATTGCCGTGCGCTCGTCGTCGCTGTTGGAAGACTCCCACTACCAGCCCTTCGCCGGCATCTATGCCACGTATATGATTCCCTACTTGGAGGACAAGTATGAGATGCTGCGTATGCTGGCCTGTGCCATCAAGGCCGTCTATGCCTCCGTCTACTACCGCGACTCCAAGGCGTATATGACGGCTACGCAGAACGTCATCGACCAGGAAAAGATGGCCGTCATTCTGCAGGAAGTTGTCGGCAAACAGTATGGCACGCGCTTCTACCCGACGTTCTCGGGTGTGCTGCGCTCGCTGAACTACTATCCCATCGGCGACGAGCAGGCCGAAGAGGGTATTGCGTCGTTGGCCTTGGGCTTAGGCAAATACATCGTCGACGGCGGTCAGACGCTGCGCGTCTCGCCCTATCACCCGCACCAGGTGCTGCAGACCTCGGAGATGGAAACGGCACTGCGCGAGACCCAGACACGCTTCTATGCGTTGGACATGAGTCATGTGGGCGACGACTTCAAGGTGGACGACGGCTTCAACATCCTCAAGCTGCGCGTCAAGGAGGCCGACAAGGACGGTTCGCTGCAGGGCATTGCCTCTACCTTTGACCCCATGGATCAGATTATCCGCGACGGCATTTATGAAGGCGGGCGCAAGGTCATCTCGTTCTGCGGTGTGCTGCAGCATGGCATCTTCCCGTTGCCCGAAATCCTGCAGCTGGCACAGAAGTACGGTTCTGAGGAGATGCGTCGCCCCGTGGAGATTGAGTTTGCCTGCAACCTTGATAGTGATAAAGGAAAGGTAAGTAGTGACCCGTTTGCTACCGTCGGTGACTTTTATCTCCTGCAGATACGTCCCATCGTCGACTCCAAGCAGGTGTTGGACGAAGACCTTGCCGCCATTCCCGACGAGCGATGCCTGCTGCGCTCGCACAACTCACTGGGTCACGGCATCTCGGAAGACGTGGTGGACGTGGTGTACGTCAAGACCGACGACGAATTCACCGCTGCAAACAATCCGCAGATAGCCTCGGAGATAGAAGCCATCAACCGCCGGTTCCTGGCAGGAGACTTCAAGAGCCCCGCCTTGGAGGGGGATGTGGGCAGTTCCTATATCCTCATCGGTCCGGGACGTTGGGGCAGCAGCGACCCGTGGTTGGGCATTCCTGTCAAATGGCCGCACATCTCCGCTGCCCGGGTCATCGTCGAGGCCGGTCTGAAGAACTACCACGTAGACCCCTCGCAGGGTACGCACTTCTTCCAGAACCTCACCAGCTTCGGTGTCGGCTACTTCACCATCAACACCTACACTGGTGACGGCGTGCTGCAAAAAGAAATCCTCGACGCCATGCCTGCCGTCGAGGAAACCCAGTTTGTGCGCCATGTGCGCTTCGACCGTCCGCTGAAGATTCTGATGGACGGCAAAAAGCAGCACGGCGTTGTCCTGCTGCCAGAGCATTAACGTTCCCGTTCCCGTTATCGTTATCGTTAACGTTCCCGTTATCGTTATCGTTAACGTTCCCGTTCCCGTTAATCACTCCTTCTCCAGCCCCTTGCTGCTCATGAGCAGGTCAACGAGGGGCTTGTCCTTGAAGTCGTGCTTCTTCTGGTCCCAGAAGCCGAAGTCGGCATCATAGCACCAGGTGGTCCAGGCAATGTTGAACTCGTCGAAGACGGTGAGCATGTCCTTTGTCCACTTGTATGCCAGTTCGCGGTCAACAGGCTCGTAGACACCCCATTCGCCGCAGAACAGCTGCAGACCATACTTCTTGGCTACGTCGATAGCGTCCTTGAAATCGGCACGGATGTGGTCGATGTTCCACTCCACCGTGGTGTAATTGTTCTCGTCAATGACTGCTTTCACGCTGTCAGAAGCCGCCTCGTAGTCTTCCTTCGACACCAGGACACCAGGATAGTTCACCTTGCCCTTATATTTGCCGATGGGAGTCCACCAGGCTCCATAGTGGGTCAGAATCATGGGGTTGTAGTAGTGGAACGAGAGCACAATGTTCTTGTCGCCTTCGGGCACTTTCAGATATTTCATGGTCTCAAAGCCCTGCCACATGTTACTGCCGATGACCAGCGTACGCTGCGGTTCGCGCTCGCGCAGTGCCTTGTGGACCTTGGCTATCAGCTGGTTCCACTGTTCGTGCTCGGGCGCCACGGGCTCGTTCATGAACTCGTAGGCCACGGAGTCGTTGCTGTAGCCCTTCAGCGCGTCAGACAACTGGTACCACAGGTTGATGAGGTCCTGCTGTGACTTCTCTGAGGTAAACAGCGTATTGGCGTCGTCGCCACCCTCGTTGACGGCATTGAAGTAATGCGAACGGATGATGTGCAGGTCGACGATGGCACGCAGGTGGTACTTGCCACACATGTCAAGGGCAAAGGTCAGCAGGTCCCAAGCCTCTTGCAGCTTGTTGCCCTCTTCGTCCCAGAACTGAACCTCGTCGATGGGGATGCGCACAAAGTCGAAGCCTAAGGAGTCCAAACGTGCGAAGTCGTCTTCCTGGATGTGCTGGCGGCGGGCCTCGCCGCGGTCTTCGTTGTTCTGCGACAGCCAGTGGCTCAGGTTCGTTCCGCGCTTGATGCGGAAATTGTTCACCTCGTTGGTTGTCTCACTCTTTGTGGCGCAACCAGTCAGCATCAGCGCTGTCGCAGCCATGAAAGCCAAAGCAAATAAGAAAGTTTTTTTCATAATAATAAAGATTTAATCGTTATGACGTTATTGCGTTATGACGTTATTGCGTTATACCGTTATTGCGTTATACCGTTATTGCGTTATACCGTGATTGCGTTGTTAGGTTTATTGGCCGCCGAGCTTTTCAAAATAGCCGATGACGGCGTCCCATGTCTTGAACGTGTCGGAACCGTACTCCAGCACCGTTGCCAGCATGTTGTCCGCGCTTTTCGCTGCCGGCTTCATGATGAGGTAGTCGCCGTAGAGCAGGTCGCGGCGCCATGTGACGATGAGGTGCCGCCATGCCGGTATGCCGATGTGCTCGGTCAGCCATGCCTGGGTCAAGGTCTCCTCTTCCGCCACGAAATACACCTGGTAGTGCTCGATGAGCTGGCGTATGGCCTTCTGGCTGCTGGGCAGCGGCTTCGGCTCCGTCTCCTTTTGGAGCGGGCTGGGGGAGAGGCTTTCTATTCCTATATATATAATAGGGCGCTGGCGCCCTTCCTGCCGGTCGTCAATCCAGCGGATGACGGGCAGCACGCTGTGCATGAAACTCTTGTCGTCCATGCGGTGCTCGCCATGGAAGTGGGTTGCCTGCGTGTAGTGGTCACTGAACATGCCGAAGGTGTCTACCACATCGTCCTTGTCGCCGAAGAGACCGTAGACGCGCCGCTCGTCGTCAGGGGTCAGCCCCTCAAAGCGCTGCTCTGACACGTCGCGGTATGCCTTGATGAGCGCCTTGTCCACATAAAATTCCTGTATGCCGTCCAGACGGGGGTTCTGAAACTGCTGTGTGCCGGTCATGCCGTGTGCCCGCATGGTCTCGCCCATCTCCAAGGCCGGGTTGACGCAGATGCGGTCGAAGCCGCGCAGCTGTTCGGTGTACATGCCGCCCATTGATGTGCCGATGATGAGGTCGGGATGCTCCGTCTCGCAGATGTGGTGGAGCAAGTCGACAGCCTCCTGTGGGTGAATGGGCAGGTCGGGAGCCACGACGCGTGCCTGCGGCATCACCGTGCGCAGTCTGGTCACCGTACCGCTCTGTCCACTGCTGGCAAAACCGTGGACGTAGAGCACCGTCTTACCAGCCATCAGGTCAGGATATTGCTTGATATAAGGATTTTCTGTCATCACGTGTGCAAAGATACGAAATAATTCATAATTCATCGTTCATCATTTATAATTATTTTTCGTGCAGGAAGAAAAATTTTCAATTATCAATTATCAATTATCAATTTTTTTTCCTACCTTTGCTCCCATTATGAGAAAACTAATTATTACTACCATTACTGCGCTGACCTTGACCGTAGGAGCACAGGCAGCCGACCATGTGAAAGCAACGGTTCGTGCCGACCAGGCAGGAGCCAAGATTAACAAGGAGATTTACGGACAGTTCTCTGAACATCTGGGATCGTGTATTTATGGTGGCCTTTGGGTAGGCGAGAACTCTCCCATTCCCAACATCCAGGGCTATCGCAAGGATGTCTTCGAGGCCTTGAAGGTCTTGAAGGTGCCTGTACTGCGCTGGCCTGGTGGCTGCTTTGCCGACGACTATCACTGGATGGACGGCATCGGTCCCAAGAAAGACCGCCCGTCGCTGCGTAACAACAACTGGGGCGGCACCATCGAGGACAACTCGTTTGGTACGCATGAGTTCCTGAACCTCTGCGAGATGCTGGGCTGCGAACCGTATATCAGCGGCAACGTGGGCAGCGGTACCGTCAAGGAGATGGCCCAGTGGGTGGAATACATGACCAGCGACGGTGATACGCCGATGGCCCGCCTGCGCCGTCAGAACGGCCGCGAGAAAGCCTGGAAGGTGAAGTATTTCGGCATCGGCAACGAAGCGTGGGGCTGTGGCGGTAATATGACGCCGGAATACTACAGCAACGAGTTCCGTAAGTTCAATACCTATCTGCGCGACCAGGGCGACAACAAGCTCTACCGTATTGCCTCGGGTGCCAGCGACTACGAATACGACTGGACGAGGGTCTGCATGGACAACATCGGACAAAGGATGCAGGGCATCAGCCTGCACTACTATACCTGTTCGGGATGGGACGGTCCCAAGGGTTCGGCAACGAAGTTTGACAACGACCAGTACTACTGGGCTTTGGGCAAGTGCCTGGAGATTGAGGAAGTCATCCAGAAGCACAAGGCCATCATGGACGAGAAAGACCCGAAGAACACCATCGGTCTGCTGGTCGACGAGTGGGGTACCTGGTGGGACGAGGAGCCTGGCACCATTGCCGGTCACCTGTATCAGCAGAACGCCCTGCGCGACGCTTTTGTGGCTGCGCTGAGCCTGAATGTGTTCCATAAATATACCGACCGTGTTAAAATGGCCAACATTGCACAGGTGGTCAACGTGCTGCAGTCGATGATTCTGACCGACCAGGAAGGCACGGGTCACATGGTGCTCACGCCCACATACCATGTGTTCGAGATGTACACGCCGTTTCAGGAGGCTACCTATGTGCCTGTCGACATGGAGAGCGAGATAGTACAGGTGAGCAAGGCCTACTTCAAGGAGAAGGAGGGTGCCAAGGATGCCGGCTACCGTCCCTGTCCGCTGCTGTCGGCATCAGCTGCCAAGACGCAGGACGGCGGCATGATTCTTGCCGTCACCAATGTCAGCCTCGACAAGGACCAGACCATCGACTTCCAGCTTGAGGGCTTTAAGGCCAAGCAGGTTAGCGGACGCATCCTCACCTCGAAAAATGTGGCCGACTTCAACGACTTCCAGCACCCCGACGTGGTCAGTCCGAAGGCATTCAAGGATGCCAAACTGAAAAAAGGCGTATTAACCGTGAAGGTTCCCGCCAAGTCATTAGTTGTCCTAACGATTCAATAAGAATTGAAGTTTAACGGGCACGCTACGCGTGTGCTACGAGCTTGCTCGCTTCTACCTTTAGGTGGAAGAAATTTTTCAAAAATCATTCAAAATTCAGAGATTAATTTTCTTTCAATTTCCCGCCGTAGGCGGCTGATATGAACATCATAATGAATTAAATATTTTATTTACTATTTTTAAAAATCAACGTATTATGAAAAAGTATTTAGCAGAAATGGTGGGCACGATGGTGCTCGTACTGATGGGCTGCGGCGTAGCTGTGAGCCTGGGTTGTGATCCTGTTAACAACATCCCCGCAGTGGTGGGTACTGCTTTGGCCTTCGGTCTGGCTGTTGTCGCCATGGCCTACACTATTGGCGGCATCTCTGGCTGCCACATCAATCCCGCCATCACGCTGGGTTGCATCATTGCCGGTCGCATGGATGCCAAGGAGGGTGTGATGTACATCGTGTTCCAGTGCATCGGCGCCTTCATTGGTTCTGCCCTGCTGGCAGTCCTCACAGCCAATGTTCCCGGACTTGAGGGTACGGGTGCCAATGACCTGCAGGCTAACGTTTCCATGCTGGGTGGTCTGCTGGCTGAGATCATTTTCACCTGTGTATTCGTGCTCGTAGTTCTCGGTGCTACAGCTAAGACCAACGGCGCCACCAACAACTTCGCTGGTCTGGCTATCGGTCTGAGCCTCGTGCTGGTTCATCTGGTATGTATCCGCTACACGGGTACCTCGGTGAACCCCGCCCGTTCGCTGGCTCCCGCCATCTTCCAGGGTGGTACGGCACTGGCCAACCTCTGGATCTTCATCGTCGGCCCGTTTGTCGGTGGTGCACTGGCAGCTTGCATCTGGAAGGTCATTGAGCCTGCAGAGAAATAACATCGGAACGCGTGAAGCGCGGTTCTGATGCTGTCTTTGGTGACGTACGTCAAAAAAACAGCCCTCTTTCCGGCTTTTACTGGTGAAAGAGGGCGTTTTTTATGCTGGCTGTTGTACCTTTGCCCCCATGATAGTGGCAAACATGACCAGCGTGAGGCCATCTTTGAGGAATGTATGAAAGAGGCATCCTCCGTTTTGTAGTAAGTCGTTTTTTTGTTACGCAAATAGCATCTGTTTAAATTACTGCAAGTTACATTCTTGTTCATTGCGGCTCCCGAATTTTATGCCCCGCGGCATCGAATTTTATGTCCCGTTTTGGTAAATAATATGCCCCGCAGTGGTAAATCGGAGCATATTATTTCCCACCGTCAGACATATTATTTCGCACCGTCAGACATATTATTTCGCACCGTCGCTGATATTATTTCCCACTGCGGCGCATCACAGTCCGCCTATGAGCAGAAAAGAAAAGGGCGTTGGTTTATGATGAAGATATGCCATATGCTTTTCTCTGTCCGGCTTTACATGGATTTGCAACGCGTAGTTTGCATTTTTGCCCGCACAGGGCGGGGGGAAAGGTCTGAAAAATATAAAAACCGTGAAAACGGACGAATAAATTATGCAATATGAACCATGAATTATGATTTTTTGTTATCTTTGCGGACGGAAATTCTAATTCATATTAATAAATTGGTAATAAAACTATGGTAAACTACAAGGATTTAGGTCTCGTGAATACTCGCGAGATGTTCAAGAGAGCAGTAGCCGGTGGCTATGCTATCCCCGCTTTTAACTTCAATACCATGGAGCAGATGCAGGCTATTGTGCAGGCTGCCGTGGAGACAAAGTCGCCCGTCATCATGCAGGTGTCGAAGGGTGCCCGTAACTATGCTAACGCTACTATTCTGCGTTATATGGCCGAGGGTGCCGTGGCATACGCTAAGGAGTTGGGATGCGAACATCCCGAGATTGTGCTGCACCTGGACCACGGTGACAGTTTCGAGTTGTGCAAGGACTGCATTGACATGGGTTTCTCCAGCGTGATGTACGACGGCAGTGCCCTGCCTTACGAGGAGAATATCCGCATTTCTCGTCAGGTGGTAGAGTATGCTCACAAGTATGACGTCACCGTTGAGTGCGAGCTCGGCGTGTTGGCTGGTGTGGAGGACGAGGTAGCCTCCGAGGTGAGCCACTACACGAAGCCCGAGGAGGTCATCGACTTCGCTACCCGCACAGGCTGCGACTCGCTGGCTATCTCTATCGGTACCAGCCACGGTGCTTACAAGTTCAAGCCCGAGCAGTGTACCCGCGACCCGAAGACCGGCAAGCTGGTTCCTCCTCCCTTGGCCTTCGACGTGCTGCACGAGATTGAGAAGAAGCTGCCCGGATTCCCCATCGTGCTCCACGGCTCAAGCTCTGTGCCCCAGGAAGAGGTGGACACCATCAACAAGTACGGCGGCAATCTGCCCGACGCTATCGGTATTCCCGAGGACCAGCTCCGCGAGGCTTCGAAGAGCGCTGTCTGCAAGATCAACATCGACTCTGACTCACGTCTGGCCATGACGGCTGCCATCCGCAAGTACCTCACCGAGCATCCTGACCACTTCGACCCGCGTCAGTATCTGAAGCCTGCCCGTGAGAACATGAAGAAGATGTATATCCACAAGATTGTGAATGTGCTCGGTTCTGACGGCAAGCTTGCCTGCTGCGAGTAATGTAGAAAAGACAAAGTAAAAACTAAGGGCTCCACTGTTGCAGCGGAGCCTTTTATTTTCGTTCCCGTTCCCGTTCCTGTTCCTGTTCCCGTTAATTACTCCTCACTGTCTGAATGCATCTTGACTACCGCACCTGTTGCGGGGTGCAGTTGCATGTGCGTCAGGTAGCGCTTGAAGATGCTGCCGTCACGCAGTTCGACGAAGCCAAACTGCGCTACGGGGATGTCGAAGGATGCTAACTGCTGGTCTTCCTGATAGAGCGTCAGCCGTGCCATGCCCGGCACATTGACGAAATAGCCCTCCTGTTTCTTGTCCTCGGGGGCATTGTAGTTAGCAGGATGCAGGTTCTTCAGTGACAGGTAGAAGGGCACGCCCGAGAGATCGTCGTTGTCGACGATGCCGAGGCGCTTGGAGAGGCGGAAGACGACATCACGCTCCACCTCCTTGTCAGGACAATAGGTGACGATGGTCTCTGTCGTGTCGCGGCGTATGGTGCCGGTAAACAGTGTCATCAGCAGGTCGCACTGCTTGTCAATCTCGCTGAGCATCAGTTGCAGTTGCTGTTCGTCCTGTGGCATGTCGTCAGCCTCGCCGCTGGCTAACTGCTGACGGCGCTCCTGAAGTTCTTGAATCTGCTGGGCTGTCAGCTCTGCCCGTTTGGCTGTGCTGCCCGCTGCCAGCGCTTCGGCGCTGAGAAGCTGGTGGGGGTAGAAGGTGCTCTTCGGGTGGCGCGACGGGCGGAAAGGCTGATGGGTGGTCTGTGCCAGCGCTTCATCGTTGACGGCCAGTAGTACGCCGTCGTCACTGAGCTGAAACTCGGTGGTCTCGGTCTTACCCTTCAGGCGCACGGTATAGCATTTTGACGTGTCGCGTACACCAACGGTCGTAAAGCTGCAGTTGACGAAGTGGTGACTGACCTGCTCCTGTTGCTGTATGCCGGCAATATGGAGATAGCGCTCAGCATAACGGGCAAAGTCGCCAGGGGTGTAGGTCTGCTTTTCCACTAACAGATGGAAGCGCACGACGGTCTTGGGGAGGAAATAGACGACCCCATAGGGCGTACGGCCGGGTTGCAACGGTTGAATCTCCGGCTGGGCCTGTAAAGGTAACGATAACGTCAACGCTAACGTGAACGATAATGCAAACGATAACTTCAAACTCAAAACTTTAAAACTCAAAACCATGAAACGATAACGTTAACGAAAACTTAAAACTTCAAAAACTCAAAACTATTCTTTAAGTCTCTTGAAAGCCCGTGACAGGTAGCGGATGATGTCGCCAGCCACCATGCTCTCCTCGCCTAAGTCGTTGGCAGCAAAGTCGCCAGCCAAGCCATGCAGGTACGTGCCTACGATACAGGCGTCCTGTACCTTATAACCGCGAGCCAGCAGACCTGTCAATATGCCTGTCAGCACGTCGCCGCTGCCGGCAGTCGCCATACCCGCATTTCCTGTCGGGTTGAACAGTACATGCCCGTCGGGCAGGCAGATGGCCGTATAGCGCCCCTTGAGGATGATATAGCTCTGCAAGCGTTCTGCGAGGTTGCGCGCCTTGGTCAGGCGCTCGTAGCTGTCAGCGGAATGTCCCTCCAACCGATCCAGTTCCTTGGGATGTGGCGTCAGGATGATGCCCTTAGGTAGTTGCTGGAGCCATGCACGGTGGTTGGCGAGCATGTTCAGGGCATCGGCATCGACCACGATGGGACACTGGGTACGTCGCAGCTGCGAGATGAGGGCGATGGCCGTCTGTTCGCTCTGACCGAGTCCCGGACCAATGCCCAGTGCGTCGAAGTCCTCCGTGTCTACGGCCTCTGCAAAGTATGTCTCCTCGCTGCCAACCTGGACGATAGCCTCAGGCACCGCTGTCTGGAGTATCGGGATGTTGCGCTTAGGCGTATTGATAGTTACCTTGCCTACACCTGAGCGCAGACAAGCACGGGCACTGAGTACGGCAGCGCCTGCCATGCAGTACTGTCCGGCAATGAGCAGGGCATTACCCATCTGACCCTTGTGGGCAAAGGGGTTGCGGTCCAGCATTCGTGAGCGGACGTCCTGCTCCTCGACGATGGTAAACTGCGACTCTATCTTCGTTATGCCCTCCTGACTCAGGCGGATGTCCAATGTGCGGAGTCGTCCTAAAAACTGCTGGAATTCGGGGAAGAGGAAGGAGAGCTTCAGCTGTTGCAGGGTGAACGTGTGTGTGGCGCGGATGATGTTGGCACGCACGTTATAGGTGTTGTCCTCGGTCATCAGGCCAGAGGGGACGTCGATGGCTACCACCTGGGCAGGCGAGGAGTTGATGTACTTCACCAGTGAGGCGAAGCCACCGGCTAACGGTTTGTTGAGGCCGGAACCGAAGAGACCGTCAATGACGAGCATGTCCTGCTCTAAGCGGGGCGGGTCAAATTCCTCGATGACCTCTACGAAACTGCGGATGCGCTTCGTTTCCTGCAGGCGCTTCTTGTTGGCGGCACAGTCGGGCGACAGGCTGCCGCTGATGTTAAACAGATAGACGCTGACGGCATAGTCTTTCTCTGCCAGCATGCGTGCCACGGCCAGCGCGTCGCCGCCGTTGTTGCCAGGGCCGGCAAAGACTACCACGGGAACTGAAGAGGCATAAATCTCCATCACCGCCTGTGTCAATGCCTTGGCTGCACGCTCCATCAAATTGAGACTTGAGACAGGCTCGTGTTCGATGGTGTATTTGTCAAGCTCATGTATTTGAGCACCGGTAAATATCTTCATTTGACTGCAAAAATACAAAATAATTCTTAATTCTTAATTCTTAATTCCTATTTATTTAGTAAATTTGCATCAAAATTATCATTTTAGCTATTATGGGTATCATAAAAGTCAAGGATAAGACGTTTAAGACGTCTATTACCGAACAGGAAATCAAACAGCGCGTGAAGGAACTGGCTGTCAAGATCAGCAAGGACTTCGAGGGTAAGAACCCGCTGCTGTTAGGAGTGTTGAACGGCGCTTTCATCTTTGCTGCCGACTTGATACGCGAGATGACCATTCCCTGCGAGATTTCGTTTGTGAAGCTGGCGTCGTATCAGGGTACCATCTCCACAGGAAAGGTGAAAGAGGTGCTGGGTATCAACGAAGACCTGACCGGTCGCCATGTCATCATCGTTGAAGATATTGTCGATACAGGTCGCACGATGCGCCAGATGGTTGAGGGACTGGGTACCCGTAATCCCGCATCGGTTCATGTCTGCACGCTCTTTGTCAAGCCCGACAAGCTGGAGGAACCTCTCGACATTGAGTATGCCGCCTTCTCGATTCCCAACGAATTTATCTTGGGCTACGGACTGGACTACGACCAGCAGGCTCGCGGACTGAAGGAAATCTACACACTCTACGAAGAATGAGACAAATCAAGTTGCCGCATTTGCCCAGTGACGTCGAAGCGCGCAAAGGCGACTTTCTGGCCGACTTGTGGTGGCAAAACATGGGAAAAGAAATAAAAGTAAAACAGGATAAACAAGAAATAAGAATTCAGATGAAGAACATTGTGATTTTTGGTGCTCCCGGTTCAGGTAAAGGAACACAAAGCGACTTACTGATAGAGCATTACGGTTTGGGACACATCTCGACCGGCGACGTGCTGCGCAATGAAATCAAACAGGGTACGGAATTGGGAAAGACTGCCCAGAGCTATATTGACAAGGGTAACTTGATTCCTGACGAACTCATGATCAGCATCCTGGCCAATGTCTACGACTCGTTCGGCCGTAGCCACAAGGGCGTCATCTTCGACGGTTTTCCCCGCACCATCCCGCAGGCTGAGGCGCTGAAGAAGATGCTGGACGAGCGTGGCGACAAGGTGGCTGCCATGATTGAACTCGACGTGCCGGAGGACGAGCTGATGACGCGACTCATCAAGCGTGGCCGGGAAAGCGGCCGTGCCGACGACAACGAAGAGACCATCAAGAAGCGCCTGGTGGTGTATCACTCGCAGACCCAGCCGCTCATCGAATGGTACAAGCAGGAAGGCCTGCACCACCACATTGACGGTCTGGGGACGCTGGAGCGCATCTTTGCCGACATTCAGAAAGTGATAGACAATATATAATGAGTAATTAGTAATGAGTAATTACTAATTTCGTTTCTTATGGAAAGTAATTTCGTAGACTACGTCAAGATTCTGTGCCGCTCAGGCAAGGGTGGCAGGGGCTCCATGCACCTGCGCCATGTGAAATACAACCCCAACGGCGGCCCCGACGGTGGTGACGGCGGCAAGGGCGGCAGCATCATCCTGCGTGGCAACCACAACTACTGGACCCTGCTGCACCTGAAGTACGAGCGGCATATCTTTGCTGAGCACGGCGGTAACGGTGGCAGGGACAAGTGCCACGGCACCGACGGCAAGGACGTCTATATCGACGTTCCCTGCGGCACGGTGGTCTACGATGCCGAGACGGGTAAGTATGTCTGCGATGTGACCTACGACGGCCAGGAGATTGTGCTGCTGAAGGGTGGACGCGGCGGACTCGGCAACTTCCAGTTCCGGTCGGCCACGAATCAGGCGCCGCGCTATGCCCAGCCCGGCGAACCCATGCAGGAGATGACCATCATCCTGGAACTGAAGCTGCTGGCTGATGTCGGTCTGGTGGGTTTTCCCAATGCCGGTAAGTCTACGCTGCTGTCATCGCTCTCCAATGCCCGTCCCAAGATTGCCAACTACCCCTTCACCACGATGGAGCCTTCGTTAGGCATCGTGGGCTACCGCGACCAGAAGTCGTTTGTCATGGCCGACATCCCAGGCATCATCGAGGGCGCTTCCGAAGGCAAGGGCCTTGGTCTGCGCTTCCTGCGCCACATTGAGCGCAACTCGCTGTTGCTCTTCATGGTGCCCGGCGATGCTGACGATATCAGGCGGGAGTACGAGATACTGCTCAACGAACTGCGCCAGTTTAACCCCGAGATGCTGGACAAGCACCGCGTGCTGGCTGTCACGAAGTGCGACCTGTTGGATGACGAACTCATTGAGATGCTGCGCGATGAACTGAAAGCCTCCTTAGGGGAGTCCATTCCCATTGTCTTCATCTCCGCCGTCGCCAATAAGGGGCTCGACGAACTGAAGGATGTGTTGTGGCGTGAACTGAATGCCGAGAGTAACAAGTTGGCAGCAGTCATGGCTGAGGACACACTGGTACACCGCGATAAGGACATGACGCGCTTTGCCCAGGAACTGGCTGACGAGGGTGAGGACGAAGAGATAGAATACGTCGACGTGGAGGATGTGAAAGACATTGACGACTACGACGACTTTGAATATACGGAAGAAGAATGAGGAAACTGCTTTTTTCTGCTATCCTGATGCTTATCACCCTTACGGGGTGTGCCCAGTCCAGCTTTACGGCTTTGGAGCAGCAGCAGATTAGCATTGAAGACCCGCAACTTTTTGAGAAATCGGACGCTTTCACCATTGACTTCTCGGCCATGCGCGACAAGGACTACTCGTTTCCCTTGCCTGTCGGAAAGCCTAAGATGGGCAAGGACTATAACGTCGAGATAGAGACGGCGAAAGGCGATGCCGTCAAGGCGATGTTCAGCGGTGTGGTACGCTTGTCGAAGAACCATCCTTCTTTTGGAAACGTCATCGTGATTCGGCATGACAATGGTCTGGAAACAGTCTATGGCAACAATGCCGAGAACCTGGTCAAGTCGGGTGACCGCGTCAAAGCCGGACAGACCATCGCCATCGTCGGTACCGACAAGGGGCGCACATACGGTTTGTTTGCCATCATGGTTAACGGCAGCCGTATTAATCCTGAGATTATCGTTAGTCTGAAGAGCCACCAGCTGCGTCCGCAAACCGTGCTTTGCCAAAAGACAGCTACATGGAAAGTGGATGTCAGCGTATTGAAAGGCCCGCAGCCTGACGAGGAAATAGCCAGACAATGGTGGTGTTACCCGCTAGCTGGTGCCAAGGTCATCAGTCCGTACGGCAGCCGTGGCGGACGCAACCATTCAGGAACGGACCTCAAGACCAAGCCCAACGACAACATCCTGGCAGCCTTCGACGGCGAGGTGGTTTTCTCCGGACTCTATGCCGGCTATGGCAACCTCATCCGCATTAAGCACGCTAACGGCTTGGAGACCTACTATAGCCATAACGCCAAGAACCTGGTACGTGTCGGTGACCAGGTCACGGCAGGACAAGTCATTGCACTGACGGGGCGCACAGGCCGTGCTACCACTGAGCATCTCCATTTTGAGACGCGCATCAACGGCAGAAGCATCAATTCCAACAAATACTTCGATCACGTCAACCACACCCTCCGCCTCAACGCCTTCAGGAAGACCAAGGACGGCTGGATGGTGAAATAAATGGTTCCGTTGTTATAAAAGGTCTTCGTAATTGTCGATGCCTTCCGACTCATTGCTGTTTTTCTGTAGTGTCCTTGTGGAATTCAAGCTGTTCCCAGAACCATTGAGTAGGCAACAGTCTTCTGTCGATAGTGTCTCCATTACGGGAGTCGTATATTTCTTTTTCATGATGTCTTGTCTATTGGATGAATACTTTCTTTCCGTTCACGATATACAATCCTCTTTTCGGATGCTCAACGTGCCGTCCCTGCAGATCATAATAGTTATCGTTATGGTTAACGTTAACGTTGTTTATTCCCGCCGTCTCGTCATCGAACAGGAACGAGAGATATTCGCGGGCCGAGGAGGCCGTTGGGGCCAGATATACCCTGCCGCTTACCAGTGAAGCGTCGCCAACCCAGCGATAGAACCCTACGTTGTTGTTTTTCTTCCCAAGCACATAGATGCCGTTCTCCTTTGTAGCATCCGTGCCGTTGGAAATTGACAGTCCAGTGTCACTGATCGTCGGTGTGTCGTCGGTCACGGGGATGTCGTATGTCCCTGCCGTCTCGCTGTAGAGGATGACACCCACGCCGGACGGTACCTTGCCGTCGCTAATTTTCGTCAGCACCACGTTGTCAGTACCTGCCTCTGCCGTATACGCCGACACCGCCGTCCCGCTGAAGTCCAGCTTCTCCGTCGTCCGATAAGTAGCATATTGGTAGGAGGTGATGGTCACGGGGTACGCGGTGGAAGCGTTAGCAGTAGTGGAGTTGGATACGCCATATCTTCCTTGACAAATACTTACATTTCCTGTCACCGTTATTCGTTTTCCTAACATTTCAGGATGTGTATATAAACCATAGGTGGCTCTCTTGTCGTTTGGAAGTTCCACAGGTATCGAATTGTTAATTGTCGCTCCATCTCTGGAATCTGACAAAGCTATGGTTTCGTTATTTGCAGCAGAAGTAGAAAAGGTAGAGGAACCACTGAAATAGCCTGCGAGATATCCTTGTACGGTCACATTTGTATTAAGTTTCATATATCCAGAAAGAAAATCGTTAATGCTATATGGCTTTTTTGAAGACCCGTCACCATCCGTTACCAGCAGTGTATATGTTGCTTCCCCTGCATCATAATGGTCTGTGGCTACAGAGGAAGCTGTTATTAATGTTCGGCCAGCACCAACAATGGTGACAGCACCTGACTCACTGTTAACCGTAGCCACTTTTTCATTGCTTGAAGAATATGATATTGTACCATTAAATCCATCTTTAGTGGTTAAGGTAGGTCGGGTAGGGTTCACGTCTTTTGAACATTTGACCATAAGATTGTTAAACTTCAGTTCTGCACGGGATTTCGTGTCATCTTCTGGCACTAACTGATAAACGATAAAAGAATATGGCGTTATAGGTTTACTCTCTTTGGTATAAAGTTTGCATCTTGAATCCTTTATACTCATTTGGCCAATATAATATTTATTATTTGCTACACTGGTAATAATGGAGGTTCCATCTTCTTGAAAAGAGAATTTCCATTTGTATTTATCATCTGTAGTATTACTGCTACTGCTAAATGCTAATGTGCCATCATTATTATAAAGGTGAGGATTGGAAGCAGTAACATTTTTTAATCTATTATTGCTCATGGCTTCCCATACATAAGTATCTGTAAGCGACAAACCGCATGTCTTAAAAGTGCTTAAGGATGACAAAGCTCCGCTTGAGGTGAAGGTGTTCCCCATCACATAGCCGCCCTGTTCAAAGACATAATAGTTATTTGCCGTTACACTTGTCACTCGTTGCAACCTGTAGGTGGTTGCGTTGGCTGTTGTTGCAAGGCAGAAAGTCAGCAACAGCCATGAAAGAATTTTACTTGTTTTCATGTTCGTTTGTGTTTAAAATTGCGCAAAGGTACGCAAAAAAAACGAACAAAACGACAGGGAAAGAAGATTTTTTCTATGAGATGACGCCCCAATTAATATTGCTCTTGCGCAACTGCTTGAGCCTGTTCCAAAGCAGTCCGAAGCGCGGATTCTCACAGGTGGGGTCGTCGTCGATGATGAGCTGGGCCTCGTCGCGAGCCATCTGCACCAGCTGGCCGTCGCGGGCTATGTCGGCAATCTTCAGGTCGAAGGCCATGCCGCTCTGCTGGGTGCCTTCCAAATCGCCGGGACCGCGCAGCTTCAGGTCAGCCTCGGCAATGCGGAAACCGTCGTTGGTCTCGCACATGATGTCGATGCGCTTGCGGGTGTCCTCAGCTAATTTGTAGTTGGTTACTAATATACAATAGCTCTGGTCTGCACCGCGTCCGACACGTCCTCTGAGCTGATGCAGCTGCGACAGGCCGAAGCGCTGGGCTTCAAGGATGACCATCACGGAGGCGTTGGGGACGTTGACGCCGACCTCGATGACGGTGGTGGCAACGAGTATCTGCGTTTCGCCACGGGCGAAGCGCTGCATCTCAGCCTCTTTGTCGGCAGGTTTCATCTTGCCGTGGACCTTGCTCAGCTTAAACTCGGGGAATACCTGGGTCAGCACCTCAAAGCCGTCCTCTAAATTCTTGAGGTCTATCTTCTCGCTCTCCTCGATGAGGGGGAACACGATGTACACCTGTCGGCCCTGTCGTATCTGGTTTCGTATGCCGTCATACAGCGACGGCATACTGCGGTCGAACACATGCTGCGTCACTATGGGCTTACGTCCTGGCGGCAGTTCGTCGATGACGCTGACATCCAAGTCGCCATAGAGTGTCATGGCCAAGGTGCGGGGGATAGGTGTGGCAGTCATGACGAGCACATGCGGCGGATTGGCGCTCTTGTTCCAAAGCTTGGCGCGCTGGGCCACGCCGAAGCGGTGCTGTTCGTCGACAACCACCATGCCGAGACGGGCAAACTGCACCGTGTCCTCAATGACGGCATGTGTGCCGACGAGAATCTGCACCGTACCGTCCAACAGTCCGTCAAGAATCTCCTGACGGCGCTTGCCTTTGACAATACCTGTCAGTAGGGCCACGCGGATGTCCATGCCTTTGAGAAAATCCATGATGGTCTGCAGATGCTGCTCGGCCAGTATTTCTGTAGGTGCCATGATGCATGCCTGATAGCCATTGTCCAGCGCAATGAGCATCGACATCAGGGCTACAAGGGTCTTGCCGCTGCCCACGTCGCCCTGTAGCAGACGGTTCATCTGCCGTCCGCTACCCATGTCCTTGCGTATTTCGCGGATGACGCGCTTCTGGGCTTCCGTCAGCGAGAATGGCAAGTTGTTGTGGTAGAAACCGTTAAAGTGGTCACCCACCTTAGAGAACACGTAGCCGCGGTATTTGCGCCGTTGGTCGCTGGCATACCTTAATATATTAAGCTGGACATAGAACAGCTCCTCAAACTTCAGTCGGACGCGGGCGCGCTCCAATTCCTTGGCATGCTGCGGATAATGAATCTTGCGCAAGGCTTCGTCGCGTGACATCAGGTGCAGTTTCTGTGTGATGAAGTCGGGTAGGGTTTCTGGCAGTTCTTCTTTCAGTACGTCGAGGAGCGTCTTGACCAGACGCTCTATGGAACGGCTGTTCAGTCCCATCTTCTTCATCTTCTCCGACGTGTTGTAGTAGGGCTGCATACCCATGGCCGACAGTTCCAGTTTGTCGGCCTCGTCCATGTCGGGATGTACCACTTGAATGCGCCCGTTGTACACCTGCGGACGACCGAACACCACGTACTCCGTTCCAATCTTGTATTTCTTGATGGCGCTGTCGGCATAGTTGAACCACGTCAGGTCCATAACCTTGCCGCTGCCGTCAGTGAAGTGGGCGACAACGCGCTTTTTGCGGGCACCCATCTTGAACGTCTCGAAGCTGAGGATGTGTCCTTTCACCTGTACAAACGGCATGTCACCTGTCAGTTCGCCAATGGAATAGAGCCGGCTTCTATCCACATGCTTATATGGATAGTATTGCAGCAAGTCGCCATACGTCACGATGCCCAGTTCTTCGCTGAGCATCTTCCTGCGCGAGGGCCCCACCCCTGGCAGGTATTGTATGTCTTGTTGCAGGATACCGTTCATGGTCGGACTAATTATTGCACTAACACTTCTGCAATTTTCAGGTCGTAGGGGGTTGTGATTTTGATGTTCTCGCGATTGCCCTCGACGAGGGTGATGGCGAAGCCAAAGGCTTCGACCACACTGGCGTCGTCGGTGAAGCCGTCGTTGTAGGGCTGGCGGTTGGCAGCCTTGAGCAGCTGGATGTCGAAGCACTGGGGCGTCTGCACCAAGCGGTAGTCGTTGCGGGGAACAGTTACTGACACCTCGCCTTGTAGGTGGCGAACGGTTTCTACGACGGGAATGACGGGAATGACGGCCTTCTTCTCGCGGGCCGTTTCGTAGCAGTTGCGGATGACGTCGATGCTGGGTAAGGGTCGCACACCGTCGTGGACACCTACGACTCCCTCGGCATCGTCAGGAATGAGTGCCAGACCGTGCTGCACGCTATGGAAGCGCGTCTCGCCACCATCGGCCAACTGATATTCGACATTAAAGTGATACTCTTGGCAGAGTTCTTGCCAATAGTCCTGCTGTGCCTTGGGCAGCACAAGGATAATCTGCAGGGTAGGGGAGTATTCACGAAAGCGCTCAATAGTACGCATCAGTACTGGCCTCCCACCTATGGGCAGGAACTGCTTCGGAATATCGCTTCCCATCCGCAAGCCTTTACCGCCTGCTACGATGATGACATATTCTTCATTCTTCACTCTTCACTCTTCACTTTTGAGCCATCAGGTGCTTGAAGCGCATGCCTTCGGCGATTTGGTCAGAGGTCTTTTTGTCAACCAACTGAGCCAGCAGTTCGTAGGCGAAGGGGAAGGCGGCGGCAGGACCTTCACCGGTGGTGACGTTGCCGTCGACGGTGACGAGCTCGCCAGTGTAGGTGGCTTGCGTCAGGGCCTGTTCAAAGCCGGGATAGCAGGTGGCGCGCTTACCGTCAAGGATGCCTAAGGGAGCCAGTACTACGGCCGGTGAGGCACAGATGGCTGCTACCTTACGGCCGGCGGCGAATTGATTGACGACAGCCTTGCAGACGTCCTTGTTTTCAAACAGGTTCGTGGCTCCGGGCATACCACCCGGCAGGAACAGCAGGTCGGCATCCGAGAAGTCGCACTGCTCAATCATCACATCGGCCTCGATGTTCACACCATGAGCTGACTGTACCAACGGGAAGTCGGTGATGCTTACCGTTGTGACATCCAAACCTCCGCGACGCCATACATCTACGGGAATGAGGGCTTCGACATCCTCAAAGCCGTCAGCTAAAAATACATATACCTTCTTCATAGTTATGTCTTTATTATTTTAATGCCTTAAGATACTGTTGAATGGTTTCGCGAAGGCCCATGTAGAGGGCATCGCAGATGAGGGCGTGGCCGATGGATACCTCGTCAGTCCAGGGAATCAGGCGGTGGTAGTAGTGCAGGTTCTCCAACGACAGGTCGTGACCGGCGTTGAGACCAAGACCAACGCGCCGTGCCTCTTCGGCGGCAGCGATGAAGGGCGCGATGGCTGCTTCCCGGTCGGCCTGATACCCCGAGGCGTATGGCTCCGTGTACAGTTCTACGCGGTCGGCACCGCAGACTTTGGCACCTTCCACCATGCGTGGGTCAGCGTTGACAAAGATGCTGGTGCGAATGCCCGCAGCCTTGAATGTGCGGCAGATGTCAGTGAGGAATGCACGGTTCTCCAGCGTGTCCCATCCGTGGTTAGAGGTGATTTGGTCGTGGCCGTCAGGTACCAGCGTCACCTGTGTAGGCTTGACCTCTAATACCAGTTCGGTAAACGAGTCGATGGGGTTGCCCTCAATATTGAACTCGGTGGTGATGATGGGGCGTATGTCACGCACGTCCTGATAACGGATATGTCGCTCGTCAGGCCGCGGATGAACGGTAATACCCTGAGCTCCGAAGATTTCTGCATCCCGTGCTACGGCCAGCACATTGGGGTTGTTGCCGCCTCTGGCATTGCGCAGAGTGGCCACCTTATTGATGTTTACACTTAGTTTCGTCATAGTTTAAAATTTATAATGCTTCATGCATAATTACTTCAATTCTTTATATAGATGTTGCAAAGATACGAAATAATTCATAATTCATAGTTCATAGTTCATAGTTTTTTTTCGCAGCGGCAGCAAATTTTTCAATTTTCAATTTTCATTTTTCAATTTATTATGTATCTTTGCAACATGTAACACGAAAAACCAACTAGAGATTATGGAAGACAACATGAACAAACCGTCTGTCAGCCGTCGTGACTTCCTGCGGCGTCTGGCCATGGGAGCGGGCGCCGACTATGCAGCGCGGAAACAACAGTTCTTGGAAGGCATGCGCAAGGCGCTGCCCAATGCGGAGGCTTGGGCAAGAAGCTGTGCCGACTGCGAGGAGTGTCTGCCCAAATGTCCGCAGCAGATACGCATCCCGAACCAGATGTCACGAATCGTAGAACTGCTGCCCAAATAAAGGATTGAAGAATTGAAGTTTTGAAATAACGATGACTACACGTAAATTCCGATTTGCCATCTTTGGCAATATCTATCAGCCTAAAAAGTCTGTCTCGATACAGAAAATCCTCGCCTGCCTGTCGCAGCATGAGGCCGAAATCTTTATCGAACGCAACTTCTATACCTTTATTACTGAAGGACAGCAGTTGCCGCTCAGTGGTGTTCATGTCTTCGACGACAGCCAGTTTGAGGCCGATTTCGCCATCTCGATGGGGGGCGACGGTACCTTCCTCCGCACAGCGAGTGTGGTCGGTTCCAAACAGATTCCCATCCTCGGCATCAATACCGGGCGGCTGGGTTTCCTGGCCGACGTCAATGCCCAGGAGATAGAGCGCACCATTGCTGCACTTTACGAGGAAGACTATGCTGTGGACACCCGTGCAGTCATCCAGGTCGATACCGATGGCCTTCCCCTGACGGGTTACGGTTGTGCGCTGAACGACGTAGCCATTCTGAAGCGTGATAACGCCTCGATGATTACCATTCACGCCACCATCAACGGGGAAACGCTGACCACCTATCAGGCCGACGGACTGATAGTGTCGACGCCGACGGGGTCTACCGCCTATTCCCTTTCTGTTGGCGGACCTATCATTGTTCCTGGCACCCGCGTCTTTTCGCTGACGGCCGTTGCTCCGCACTCGCTCAACGTGCGTCCTATTGTCGTTTCTGAAGACTCTGTCATTGAACTGACTGTCGAGAGTCGCTCCCACAATTTCCTCGTTGCCCTTGACGGTCGCAGCGAGAAGTTGCCAGACTCGACGCGCCTCACCTTGCGCCGTGCTCCCTACCGCGTGCAGGTCATCAAGCGGACGGGTACACGTTACTTCCACACCCTCCGTGAGAAGATGATGTGGGGCGCCGACCAACGAGGATAAACCAACGTTTTTTTTGGCTCGGAGCCGAAGGGTGCTTGGCTCGGAGCCGAAGGGTGGCTAGCTCGGAGCCGAAGGGTGCTTAGCTTGGACCTGAAACTTGCTTTGGTTGAGGGTATAGTTAAAACTGCGTCAATGTTTGCTAAAACTGCGACGATGGATATTAAAACTGCGTCAATGTTTGCTAAAACTGTGACGTAGTTTTAGTTTTTTCGTACCCCTGCTATGCTTGTGTTCATAGAAGAGGGAAGTTGTCTTATTATATAAAAGGAACGCACGAGGCAGATGCGGCAATCACGGTGCCTGAAACGCTAAAGAACGTTAAAGAAGTGAACTTTTTACCCTTTAAGTTTGGAGGGAAAGGTTATTTTACCTACTTTTGCAGTGTACTATTAAAGCAGTACACTATAACAGCAAATAAAACTATTAAAATTCAAGGATATGATAGAGGTAAAAAACATCAGTTTTAAGTATGCCGGTCAGAAGCATCTGGTATTCGATGATTTCAGTCTGACGCTGGAACAGGACAATATTTATGGACTGTTGGGTAAGAACGGTACAGGCAAATCTACTTTGCTTTACCTGATTAGCGGTCTGCTGCGCCCCAAGACGGGTACCGTTTGTTTTGATGGTGTAGAAACAAGGTTTCGCAAGCCTGAAACGTTGAGCGAGATTTTCATCGTTCCTGAAGAGTTCGATTTGCCCTCTATGTCTCTTAATGAGTATGTGAAGATTAACAGTCCCTTCTATCCCAGATTCAGCACAGAGGTGTTGGAGGCTTGTCTGAATGACTTTGAATTGACGACAGATGTGAAGCTGAATGCCCTCTCGATGGGACAGAAGAAGAAGGTGTATATGGCTTTCGCTTTGGCTACGAATACGAAGGTGCTGTTGATGGACGAGCCTACCAACGGACTGGACATTCCTTCAAAGAGTCAGTTCCGCAAGGTGGTGGCCCAGTATATGAGTGACGACCGCACCTTGATTATCTCTACCCATCAGGTGCATGATGTGGAAAGTCTGCTCGACCATATTCTCATCTTGAGTCCGCAGAAACTGTTGCTTGATGCCTCTGTGGCAGAGATTCAGGAGAAGTACACCTTCGAGTATCGTACACCTTCCGAGATGGACGATGCTCTCTATGCAGAGCCTTCGCTTCAGGGAAATGCCGTGATTGCTCCTCGCAAGGAGGACAGTCCGGAGACACAGGTCAACCTTGAACTGCTTTTCAATGCTGTCACACAGGGTAAAATCTAAGGAGGATTTGCTATGATTCAGTTTAATATCAAACGATTCGGAAAACTGGTAAGGTGGTCGCTGACAAACGACAGGAGTTTCTATGTGAAGCAAGCCCTGACCATGTTGACGGTCTTGACGCTTCTCTTTGTCTGTGTCACGACTCATTTCTTCCAAGTTCGCTCGATAGGTGCATATGAGGCCAGCGATACTCGTGCCTATCAGACATGCACCATTGCTACAGTTGCTGCATTTCTGATTACCATCATAACAGGTCCCTCGTGGATGTTCTCAAGCATGAAGGGAAGGCACGACCTACAGACCTTGCTCATGCTTCCAGCTTCTAATTTCGAGAAGTTACTGATGCGCTACGCCACTTGGTTCATTTTGTTGCCCTTATACATCGCGGCATTCTTTGTGGCTGATCTGACCCAGTATTTGGTGAATGTACTGTTAGGCAATGATTATATGATGTTTGTAGCACAAAAAGTTTGCGACATCTTTACTGCGGAGGCTTATTTGCCAACTCGCTTGTGGCTATCTGTTTTTGTAGCAGGACTCTGGCTTCACTCGTGGTACACGCTTGGTGGTACGTTATTCCGTTCACACAAATATGCCTGGATATTGACCACGATAGCACTCATCGTGCTTCTTATGATACAGATGTCGATATTTACTTATTCAGACTATCAGGAGGCGAAGAATGACGTTACGACGACAGACTACGCCATTATGGATTCCATCACTCTGGCCTGGACGATGCTGAACTTCTGGTTGTCTTACAGACTCTTCTGCCGTCAACAGGTCATTGGTAAATTCGTTAATTGGTAAGGATATGAATACGTTTAGTTTCAATAGATTTGGAAAGACGCTCCGTTGGGTGCTGAGTGTCAATCAGCGTCGAATACTCTATGCTATGGCAGGCTCCGTTGTGGGTGTGTTTATGGCTGAAATGATACTGCTTAGAATGAGTAGTTATGACTCTCCTTTCACCATGCTTCGCCATTACGGAGATGTTGGTGCTGCCCTCTTTGCAGTGGTGTCGCTCATCCTGGTCAGTACCATCGTGTCGGGCGTGAACGAGAAGCGCAAGCGCGAGGCTTTCCTCATGCTGCCGGCAAGCAATCTCGAGAAGTTCCTCGCCTTGATGACCTACACCTCCGTCGTCTGTGTACTTGGCGTCTTCCTGGCTTTCGTGCTGGGCGACAGTCTCCGCATGGCGTGGTTCTGGGTGAGTGGACCCTACACAGAGATAAAGACCTCGGTGATGGGTGATCCAGTGGAAACCTATTACTGGTGGTCGTCTGCCATCCCCAAGATGATGGATAATCTGACGCCTCATATACTGGAGGCTGATTCCTGCAACTGGTTCTATCTGGTGATGAATATCGTCGTGATTGCTGCTATTGCCGTGTGGACGCATTCGCTCCTGATTATCGGTGGAACCTTGTTCCGCAAATATTCGTTCGTCATATCTTGTCTGGTGTTCATCTTGTTCTGGGTGATTTTTGTAAAGACTATGCATTATTTCGAACTCTCTATGTTTACATCTACTTGGGAGAATGGTCGTTACGTGTCTGGCGAGGTTGGCATCCCTGCATATATTCTCGCCGTCTTGCTACCCCTGTTCTCTGTCTTCAACTACTGGGCTTCGTTCCGCATCTTCAAGAACTTCCAACTAATCACTAATAAATGGACTAACTATGATATTTTCAAACGATAAACCGATTTACATCCAGATGGCTGACCGTCTGTGCGACGAGATACTGTCTGGCGTGTATCAAGACGATGACCGTATTCCAAGTGTTCGCGAATATGCCGTACTGTTAGAGGTCAACACCAACACAGCCGTCAAGGCCTACGAACAACTGGCTCGCGAGGAGGTGATATACAACAAGCGCGGACTGGGCTACTTTGTGACACCTGGTGCCAAGAAGCAGATTCTGAAGGCTCGCAAAAAGGAGTTCATGAAGGAGCGTCTGCCAGAGTTTTTTCGCCAGATGAAACTTTTGGGAATAAATAAGGAGGAAGTCTGCAACCTTTTCGACCAATTTGACGTCTAACGAGTAGTATGATACATTTAAGAGACATCAATAAGACCTATCAGGGCGCTCAGCCGCTTCACGTGCTGAAAGGTATCAACCTGGACATTGCCAAGGGCGAGTTCGTGTCTATCATGGGTGCTTCAGGATCAGGAAAGTCAACACTCCTGAACATCTTGGGTATCCTTGACAACTACGACTCTGGGAGCTACGAGCTCGCAGGGACACCCATCTGGAACCTCTCGGAAACGAAAGCCGCCGCGTACCGCAACAGGATGATAGGTTTCATTTTTCAGTCGTTTAATCTCATCTCGTTTAAGACTGCAGTAGAAAATGTTGAGTTGCCACTTTTCTACCAAGGGGTGTCGCGTAAAAAGCGACACACCCTTGCTTTGGAGTATTTGGAAAAGTTGGGGCTCTTGGACTGGGCTGAACACTATCCCAACGAACTGTCGGGTGGACAGAAGCAGCGTGTGGCCATAGCCCGTGCGCTGATTACGAAGCCGCAGATCATTTTGGCCGACGAACCTACGGGCGCCCTCGACTCGAAGACCAGCGTAGAGGTGATGCAGTTGCTGAAGCAGCTGAACGAGGACGAAGGCATGACCATCGTCGTAGTGACTCACGAGAGCGGTGTGGCCAACGAGACCAATAAGATAGTACATATCAAGGATGGTGTCATCGGACAGATTGAGGAGAACCTGAATCACGATGCCAGCCCCTTTGGTAGTGGTGGGTTAATGAAGTAAGTAGCTATGCGGGACATCATCAGTGAAATATGGTCGACAGCCCGGCGCAACAAGCTTCGCACGACGCTGACAGGTTTTGCGGTGGCATGGGGCATTTTTATGCTCATCGTGCTGTTAGGTGCCGGTAACGGACTCATCAACGCCAACATCAAGCAAAGCGAGAACTGGCTGACGAACTCGATGGAGGCTTATGGCGGTACCACCTCGAAGGCTTACAACGGTTTGAGCGAGGGCCGCAACATCGACCTGAATACCTATGACCTTGAAGCTACCGAGTCAGAGTTCAAGGAGCATATCGACGACGTGGGCGCCACCTATTATTATAGTGGTACCGTCACCCATGGCGAGCAATACATGAACCTGCAGATTATGGGAGTCTATCCTGTTCATAGCAGTATCGTGAAGCGCTCGCTGATAGTTGGTCGCAACATCAACGATTTTGACTTGAAGGAGAAGCGCAAGGTGCTGGTGCTGACTGACAAGCAGGCCAAGGAGCTGGAACCGAAGGACTATAAGACGCTGGTGGGGAAGCATGTCAAGGTAGGCAATTTCTCGTTCAAGGTGGTGGGCATCTATAAGACGCCTGGCGACGGCGAGAGTTCTGCCTATTCGGCTTATTCTACCATCAAGAGCATCTTCGGTGCCAACACTAACAGCATCGGTAACATTGAGTTTACCTTCCACGGACTGTCTACCGAGGAGGCCAACGAAGCCTTCGAGAAGGATTATCGCCGTCGGTTGAATGCCAACCACCAGGCCCATCCTGAGGACGAGCGGGCCATCTGGCTGTGGAACGGCTATACGCAGAGCCTGCAGATGGAGAAAGGTATCGCCATCATCCGTACAGCCCTTTGGATTGTGGGTTTGTTTACGCTACTCAGCGGTATTGTGGGTGTGTCGAACATCATGCTCATCACCGTCAAGGAGCGTACCCACGAGTTTGGCATCCGTAAGGCCATAGGTGCCAAGCCTTGGAGCATCCTGAAACTGATTATCATCGAGAGTGTCATCATTACGACGTTCTTTGGTTATATTGGTATGGTGTTAGGTGTATGTGCCAACGAGTATATGGATGCGACGATAGGTCATGAAACCATTGATACCGGTCTCTTCCAGGCAACGATGTTCCTGGACCCGACGGTAGGACTCGACGTGTGTATCGAGGCCACGATGGTGATGATTATCGCAGGCACCATAGCGGGACTCATCCCAGCCTATAAAGCAAGTAGAATCCGCCCCATCGAGGCATTAAGAGCAGATTGACGTTATGAGAATAGATATTGATTCATACAGGGAAATACTGGACACGCTGACCCGCAACAAGGCGCGCTCGTTCCTGACAGGCTTCGGCGTGTTCTGGGGCGTGTTCATGCTCGTGGCGCTGATGGGTGGCGGTAACGGACTGAAAGAACTGTTGGAGAAGAACTTCGAAGGTTTTGCCCAGAATACGGTGATTATCTGGGGACAACAGACGTCCAAAGCCTACAAGGGTTTCCGCAAGGGCCGCTGGTGGAGCATGGACTACAAGGACATCAACCGTCTGAAGCAGCGCGTACCTGAGCTCGACGTAGTAGCCCCCGTGCTCTTCTCGCCTTGGGGAAAGACGAACAATGCCTACTATGGCGACCAGCGGACGACACCGCGTGTCCAGGGTACATCTCCTGACTATGCCAAAGTCATTGCGCCGAAACTCTTCTATGGCCGCTATATTAACGAGGTCGATATGAATGAGCACCGCAAGGTCTGCGTCATTGGCAAGAAGATCTACAAGGACCTCTTCAAGGAGGGTGGCGACCCCTGTGGCAAGAGCATCCGCATCGACTCTACCTATTACGAAGTGATAGGTGTGGACTATGCGTCGACGAATATGAATATCAACGGTCGTGCCGAGGAAAAGGTGACGCTGCCGCTGACCCTGATGCAGCAGACCTACAACCGTGGCAACCAGGTGGACATGCTGGTGGCTACTGGTCGTCAGGGGGTGGTGATGTCGAAGCTGTCAGACCGTATCCGCGAGGCAGTGACCATGGCGCATTTCGTTGACCCTACCGACGAACAAGGTGCCATGGTGTTCAATACCGAGGTGCTTTTCCAGATGCTCGACAATCTGTTCAGGGGAGTCAACTTCCTCATCTGGCTCGTGGGTCTTGGTACGTTACTTGCCGGTGCCATCGGCGTGTCTAATATCATGATGGTCACCGTGCGTGAGCGCACCACGGAAATCGGCATCCGCCGTGCCATCGGAGCCACGCCGAAGATGATACTTTCGCAGATAGTCAGCGAGAGCATCGTGCTGACGCTGGTGGCTGGCATGTCGGGCATCCTCTTCGGCGTGCTGATATTGCAGATGCTGGAACTGGCGAATACCGAAGACGGCATCCTTGCCGCCCACTTCCAGATAGGTTTCTGGACAGCCATCTTCGCCGCCGTCGTGGTCAGCTCGTTAGGTGTTCTGGCAGGCTTGGCCCCCGCCGCCCGTGCTATGTCCATCAAACCGATTGATGCCATGCGAGACGAATAATAGTGTGGTCAGCGGTTCTGCCGCTGACATCAAAATAAAGAAACAACAAACAACAACCAAGATATGAAAAAGTACAGCAAACTGATGATTGCGGCCATTATCGCGCTGATTTTCATCGGAACCTTCGTGTTCCTGTGGCAGAAGAGCCAACCCAAGGAGATTGTGTATAACGAGTTTACGCCCAAAGTGGAGAGCATCCGGAAAACCACGATTATCACGGGTAAGATAGAACCCCGTGACGAGGTGAATGTCAAGCCCCAGATTTCGGGTATCATCACGCATCTCTACAAGGAACCGGGCCAGTATGTCCAACAGGGCGAGGTGATTGCCAAGGTCAAGGTGATTCCTGACATGGGCCAGCTCAGTTCGGCAGAGATGCGTGTACGCCTGGCAGACATCAACCTGAAACAGGCTGAGACCAACTTCCAGCGCGAGGACAAACTCTATCAGCAGAAGTTAGTGTCGGCTGACGAGTACGACAAAATCAAGCTGGCGCTGAATCAGGCCAAGCAAGAGAAGGCCGCTGCCGTCGATGCCTTGCAGGTGGTGCGCGATGGTGTGTCGAAGTCGAATGCCTCAGCCTCCAGCACACTCATCCGTAGCACTATCAGCGGTGTCATCCTAGACGTGCCTGTCAAAGTGGGTAACTCGGTCATCCTCTCCAACACCTTCAATGACGGTACGACCATCGCCAGCGTTGCCAATATGAACGACCTCATCTTCCGTGGCAACATCGACGAGACGGAAGTGGGTCAGCTGGTCAGTGGCATGCCGATGAAGATTACCATCGGTGCCTTGCAGAATCTGAAGTTCGACGCCGCCTTAGAGTATGTGTCTCCCAAAGCCGTAGAGAACAATGGCGCCAATCAGTTTGAAATCAAGGCTGCCGTCAGGCTGTCAGAAGGCGGTAAGATTCGTTCCGGCTATAGTGCCAATGCCGAGATTGTTCTGGCTTCTGCCGATAAGGCCTTGTCCATCCCTGAGAGCGCCATTGAGTTTAGTGGCGACAGCACCTTCGTTTACGTTGTCAAGGGTTCCGGCAAGGAGAAGACCTACGAGCGCAAGCAGGTGACCACGGGACTGTCTGACGGTGTGAACATTGAAATCAAGAAGGGTCTCACCGTGAAGGACATAGTGCGTGGACCGGAAAAGCTTGCAGAAGAAGGACAATAACGATAACGTGAACGGGAACGATAACGGGAACGATAACTAAAAGTTGACGTTGACGTCGACGTTGACGGGAACAAAAATGGGAACGTTTTTCTTCGCTCTTCGCTTCCCTCGCCGGAGATTATCTATGCTGAGGCGCTGACCTTCAAGCCTGAAGTCCAGGCCGAACAGCTACGCCTGTCTGCCGCTGAACGTAACATCGACATCGCGAAGGCTGCAGGTTTACCCACGCTGAACCTCAGTGCCGGTCTTCAGACGAACTACTACAATGCCGTGGCTGCCGACTCCAAGTATCACAGCAGCGAGGCTGCAGCCCGTTCCGGCTATGATGCCTTTCTCCTGACACAGGCCAAATATGAGAACGGCAAGGCTACTATCACCGAGTTCAACGAGGCCAAGGCCAACTACCTGAAAGCGGAGAGCGATCATGTCAAGGCCCGCTATGAATACCTCTACCAGACTGCCCTCATGGACTTCTACCGGGGCCGTGAACTGAATTTCTGAATGTCTTGATACATTTCCCAAATTATATGCAACATGTTTCCTCGGAATATGTTGCATTTTTTGATTACCTTTGCCGAAAATTTATTAATACAGCAAAGTCCCATGATGAATAGAATGATGACATTGGCCATGCTCGCAGTTGCAGTCATGGCTTCGGCGCACACCGAACGGCGCTTCTCCAGTCCTGATGGTAAGTTATGTGTCACCCTCACCGACGCTGATGGTCGTCCGACCTATCAGGTCGACCTCGACGGTGCCCGAGTCCTGGATGCCTCGCCCCTTGGCGTGGTGCTTGACTTTGAAGACCTGACCCAGGAACTCACCATGGGTACCTGGGAGATTGATCGCGTGACCGACGACTACACCCTGAACACCATCAAGCAGCGCCATGTGAGCTACGAGGCTAACGAGGTCGTCTGTCCGTTCATGAAAGACGGTCGCCGCGCCATGGATGTCGTCTTCCGCATCAGCAATCGTGATGTCGCCTTCCGCTATGTGCTTTATCCGAAGAACGACACCCGTGTCGCCGTTGTCGAACGCGAGGCCAGCGGCTTCGCCATGCCTGCCGGGACCACGACCTTCCTCTGTCCGCAGTCGAAGCCCATGGGCGGTTTTGCACGCACCTCGCCCAGCTACGAGACACCCTATACCCTCGACGAACCTGTAGGCCGCAACGGCTGGGGCGAAGGCTACACCTTCCCCTGCCTCTTCAAAATTATCAATTCTCATTTATCCAACGAGCTTTGCTCGCTTATACCTTTAGGTGTAAGAATTAGCGAAGCGCAATCCTGGCTGCTCATCAGCGAGACTGGCACCGATGGCAACTATGTCGGCTGCCGCCTGTTGAACGACCACGACGGACTCTATACCATCGGCTTCCCCCAGCAGGGCGAGATGAACGGCATCGGCTCCGTCACGCCCTCCGTGCAGTTGCCTGCTGCCACCCCGTGGCGCACGCTGACTGTCGGCACGACGCTGCAGAACATCGTCGAGACCACCGTCCCCTTCGACCTCGTCAAGCCGAAGTATGCCGCCAGCCGCGATTATACCTATGGTGCCGGCACATGGTCATGGATCATTAAGATGGATCCCAGCTGCAACTATGACGAGCAAAAGAACTATATAGACTTTGCCGCTGCCATGGGCTACCGCTCGGTGCTGGTGGATGCTTTCTGGGATGCGCAGATTGGCTACGACAAGATAGCCGAGCTGGCAAGCTACGGCAAGACAAAGGGCGTGGGACTCTTCCTCTGGTATAATTCCAATGGAACGTGGAACGACGCTCCGCAGACGCCGATAGGCCGCATGGACCGCCCTGCCGTGCGTCGCAAGGAGATGGCATGGATGCAGCAGACAGGCATCCTCGGCATTAAGGTTGACTTCTTTGGCGGCGACAAGCAGCCCATGATGCAGCTCTATGAGGACATCCTCACCGATGCTAACGACTTCGGCTTGCAGGTCATCTTCCACGGTTGTACGCTGCCCAGGGGCTGGGAGCGCATGTATCCCAACTATGTCGCCTCTGAGGCCGTGCTGGCTTCCGAGAACCTGCACTTCGGACAAGGCGCCTGCGACGCCGAGGCCCGCAATGCCTGTACACATACCTTCATCCGCAATGTGGTGGGAGCTATGGACTTCGGCGGTTCTACGCTCAACAAGCACTATAGTGCCGACAACCAGCATGGCACCGTCCGCCGCACTTCCGACGTCTATGCCTTAGCTACCGCCGTACTCTTCCAAAGCAGCGTGCAGCACTTTGCCATGGCACCCAACAACCTCGACGATGCACCCGCCTGGGCCATCGACTTCATGAAGCGCGTTCCTACCACGTGGGACGAGGTGAAGTTCATTGACGGCTACCCGGGCTGCTATGCCATCCTTGCTCGCCGCAGCGGCGACCGCTGGATTGTAGCAGGCATCAATGCCGACGCACAACCCAAGCAGGTGACGCTCCATCTGCCGATGTTCAGCAAGAATCAGTCGCTGACCGTCTATCAGGACGATGCCAATCTCAACGGTCAGATTAACGTTAACGTTAACGTTGACGTTAACAATAACCTCACCGTCACCATCCCGCAGAACGGCGGCGTGGTCATTGACGCTAATTGATACGGGCTTCGCCCTAATTGATAATTGATGCGGGCTTCGCCCTATTAGCGAATGCGTATCAACCTTACGCCGTAGATCTCACCAATCTGTTTGCCGGGCTTGGCGGCGAACTTGATGCGAACCTGTTTCTTGCCTTGCAGCAGATTGGCGGGAATGTCGTAGTCCTCGTAGATGAACTTCGAGATGCGGTACTTGCCCGTATTGTTCACCGATGCCACCACCACGTCGTCGACGAGGATGTCAAACTCGTGGCTCTTCCATTCGCCCACACCCCAGTACTGCAGGCGCAGGGCAAGATCAGTATGGCCGCCCGTCTGCATCAGATAGCTGAAGTAGTGACCGTCGCGGGCATCGCGGTAGAACACGTCGTTGGTATTGCCCGTGAACGAGTCGTCGGTTTCCATGAAGTGGTCGCTCTCAGGCTGTTGCTCGCCCGGCTGCACCTTGTCCGTCGTGCGGTCCTCCAGTGCCTGACGCTCCTGTTCCTCCTTGGCCAGACGGTCAAGATAGCCCTTGTAGTTATCTTCCGACAGCGCCAGCCAGTACATCATGTAGCGGCTGTCGTGGAGTTCGAAGAACGGCATTAGCTCATTGACCATTGACGATTGACGATTGACCATTTTCAATTTTCCATTTTCCATTTTAAAACTGAAGTGTAGCGGCTTGCCGGCTATGGGCTGCAACTGGTTGGCAATGTCCTCGATGTCGTTGTTGATGAGGATGGGCGCCTGGTCGATGGGCAGTTTCTTGCCCACGGCCAACTGTCCGAAGCGGCTGTCATCGGCTATCAGCATGGCAAGGTCTTCCGTTCCCGTCTTCATGGCCAGCATGATGGGGCCGTGCATCAGGGCGATATACTGCGGCAGGTTGGGCAGATACCTCACGCTGTTGTACATGGGGAAGTGGATGTCCACCACGTCGCCTTTCTTCCACTGGCGGTCGATGGTGACATACGACGAGGGACCGCTGACGATGCTCACGGGCTGGCCGTTCACCTTCACCTCAAACTGTCCCGGCTTCACCCAGCCCGGATAGCGCACATGGAGCGCTACCTTGCCCTTGCCCTGGGTGACGGTGATGCGGCTCCGCTCGCTGTAGGGGAACGCCGTCTCCTGACGCAGCTGCATGTTCTTCTCCTTCCAGTTCAGTTCCGAAGCCACAAACAGGTTGACAAACAGCGCATCGCCCTTGTGGGTATAGACGAACTGCCCGTACTTGCCATGATTCTCCATACCCGTACCCACGCAGCACCACATGGCCTCGTTAGGCGCCGAGTAGTTGCGGTAGTGACGTGGACGCGCTGACGTGAAGTACACGTAGCCGCCATGCACAGGATGCTGCGACGAGAGGATATGGTTAAACGTCGCCAGCTCATAGAAGTCGGCAAAGCGGGCCTCGGGGTTGCGGCGGTGCAAGTCCTCTGTCAGCTTCAGCATGTTGTTGGTGTTGCACGTCTCAGGACCGTCGATGTCGTTGACGAAGTCCTGACAAGCCTCCTTGCTGGGGAAGTGTTCGCGTCGCGAGTTGCCGCCAAAGGCCAGCGAGCGCTCTCCCGTCACAATGTCCCAGAAGTAGGCACCGGCAGTGTGGTAAGCCTCATCGCCACCCAGTTCGGCAATGCGCTCAAAACCGATGACCTTCGGCACCTGCGTGTTGGCATGCATGTTGTCCAGGCAGTCGCGGCGCTGCATCAGCGGAGTCAGCAGACGGCGGTGCGAGAAACGCTTGGCAGCATCCAGGTATTTCTGTTCGCCCGTCATGGCGTATGCATCGGCCAGCACCTCGTTCATGCCGCCATGCTCCGTGTCTAAGGCGTGCTCCATCTCTGCGTCCGAAAGCCCCGCCGTCAGGTCGATGGCCCAGTCGCAGAAGCCTAAGAAGAGCTGCTTCGCCTGTTCGTTGCCGGTATACAGCCATGCATCGCGCAGACCTGCATACATCTTGTGGATATTATAGAAAGGTACCCACGCACCATAGTAGGCTCCGAAGTCACCCTTCTTGAAACCGCCCCACACACGGTCGCTGCCAGGCACGCCGCCCACGTAGCCCTTGCCCCATGCAGGATGGTTCTTGGCATTGGCGTCGGCACAGGCCTGCAGTTCGCTGATAAAGTATTCCATACGCTTCTGGCACTCCACGCTGCCCGTCGCGGCATTGATGGCCATCGCCGTCAGGTAGTGACCGCCCACGTGGCCGTCCAGTCCGTCCCAATTGCGATAGCTCTCGCCCTTCGGCGTCAGTCCCGCCTCCTTCAGGTAGGGTGCCAGCAGCCGGTCGCAGTCATACTTCAGCAGCGTTTGGATGTTCAGGTCGCGGGCCTTTTTCAGCGGTCCGTCCAACAGGGTTACATCGCCGAGGGGAAACTCGTCGGCATACAGCTTGTCCTGTGCATTAGCGGCCGTCATCCACCCCGCCAACAGCACCATTGTCATGATTCTCTTCATAGTTCTTGGTTTATTATTGTGCAAAGGTACGAAATAAATTGAAAATTGAAAATTGAAAATTGAAAATTATTTCTTGGCGGCAGCAAATTTTTCACTATTCACTTTTCCCTTTTACTTGATATTTACTACTTTTGCATATCGAAATTCGATAAACATATTTCGCCGCTGACAAGCGGCATATCTTCTTTTATCTCCCTATATCTCCCACCCTCGAAGCCATCTGCCGCGAGTTAGGCTGCCAACCCGGCGACATCCTCGAATACAGAGACGAATAAACACTATACCGCAGGACTCCTCGTACTTCTCACACTGACGGACAGTGTAGGGCGTTTTCTAACTTCTCATTTTATACTCCTGCGGATAGATGCCGGTGACATGTTTGAAATAGCGGCAGAAATTAGCAGTGGTGGGAAAACCCAGTTGGTAGGCGGTTTCTTTGACCGTCTGCTTGGGATGCGCGTCTATGATGCACTTCGCCTGCGTCACCACATATTGCTGAATCCATTCCAGTGGTGAGAGACCGTTGCTGAACTGACGGAACACTTTCGAAAAATACCGTGGGTCATAACCCATCAGCCCAGCATAGAAATTGACATTGCGATTCTCCCTGTAGTGCTCTACCACCAGGTCGCAGAACTGCGTGTATAGTTCCGCCGAACGGCTCTCCGCCCACTCTTTGTCCTGCTCACGACGGTAGTAGTTGACGAATTCGTAGCCTATCGTCAGCTGTAACAGCAACAACGGCCGCCGCACTTGTAGGTCATTTCTATCGTGAGAAGCAATGGTTTCTAACAATTCGAGCAATGCCATCATGCGCTTGACTTCCACATCGGTCAGACGAGAAGTCGGCGCGTAGTTGAACTTATCAGAGTCGTGGCTGAAGGTATGTCCCTTCAGTTCGCTGACCATCTCCGCTGAGATGGAAATGGATGCATATATATAATCGTCTGAACACGCTATGCATCGCAAGACATGGCCGGGCATAATGACTCCCAAATCATTCTTTTCAATGGTTATTTCCTGCATGTCGAAAATGACGCGTGCACTGCCGCGCAAACACAAAAGAATAATGACGTGCGGAAACACCATGTCCACGCCGGTCCTGGGCCAACCGTGTCTCTCTTGTTCCACATACACTCCGTTCAATTCAACGAACTCTAAAAATTGGTCTAATGGTGCGTCAGTCTGTATCATTGCTTGTCATTTTACGACTGCAAAAATACAACTTTTTCTTCGGACTTCAATAATAAATCACACGTTTTGGTAGCAAAAATGCGAAGATTGGTAGTATTTTTGTGTAAAACACACATTTTAATAACAAAAAGGCGAGAAATGGTAGCATTTTTATGAAGAAAAAAGTAGTTCACATCACATTAAAGCAGTAATTTTGTCCCCGTTATTCTTCAAAGAACGCACTAAATATCAGTTATAAATCAAATATAGGTAAGATGATTAGAAAACAGTTAAGCAGAAATCCATCTGAGGAGATGGTATGGACTAAATTTTATGCCCCTGGATGCGAGGACATATTAAAGAAGGAAATGCCACAGGTCACCTTATGGAAATTTATGGAGGAAAAAATGCTGAAAGACGGTGACCAATATGATGCAATCCACTATTTCGGCAGGCGCATCAAGCGTAGCGAACTGATTAAAGAGGTTCATACGTGCGCTAAGATAATGAAGAATATGGGTGTCAAGCCTGGCGACGAGGTCGTTCTCTTTGCCCCAGCCTTCCCTGAGGCCATCTACGTGCTCTTTGCCGCCAATATGATAGGTGCCACTACCATCATGCCCTACCTGTTCTCTGCCAAGAATCTCGTAAAGGAATCCATGCGCAAGGCCCGTGTGGCCTTTGTCTACATCGGCATGGAGGACAGGATGGACGAAGCCCTGACCGACACCCAGTTTGAACATGTGGTACTGATGGACGTGACGCGCTCTATGGGCTTCCCCACGAAGCAGATAGCTACTACGGCCACTTATCTGAAGAACCTGAAGATACGCCATAAGAACCCCAAGTATATCACTATGTCGGAGGCCGTCAAGCGCTATGGCCATTACGAAGGTCAACTGGAAGCACCAGCTGTCAAGGATCAGGTGGCAATGGTGTTCGCCTCCAGCGGCACCACGCTGGTGAGCACCTCCAAGCAGGTAGCTATGACCAACGAAGCTATACTCAACATGTTCCGTGACACAGAGGCTTTTAACCTGAACACCAATCTGCTCCACGCAGGCTACCTCTCCTACTGCTACCTGCCGCCCTTCGCCGCCACCGCCTTCTACATTTTGATGATGGGCCCGCTCTATTACAATATGACCATCCACATGGATCCACGCCTCTCGCTGGAGCTGTTCACCGAGGCCATCCTCAAGTATCGTCCGCAGGTGACCCTGGTTCCAGGACGTCTGTGGGAGGGATTCTTCACCGAGGTCGAGAAGATGATAGCCGCTGGCAAGCGCCCCGACCTAAGCAACCTCAAATTTGCTGTCATGGGTGGTGAGGGCTGTACTCCGGAGGCGCTACGCTGGATGGATGGTCTGATGCGTGAGTGCGGCTGTACCACCTCCCTTGTCTCGGGCTACGGCATGACCGAGGTGTTCTCAGTGGCTACCGTCGACACCGTGTATACTCAGAAAGCACGCACCTACGACCGCGACCTCATCAGCGTCGGCATCCCCTTCCCTGGCGTCACCGTCGGCGTGTTCGACAAGGACGGCAATGAGTTGTCGTATGGCGAGCGTGGCGAGCTGTGGATCAAGTCGCCGAGCATGGGCAAGGGCTACTACTGCAACAAGGAGCTGACTCGCGAGATATTCCGTGATGGCTGGGTACACAGTTGCGACCTAGCCGAGATTGACGAGGACGGCATGGTGTACCTCTATGGTCGCATGAAACAGCACGTCGATGCTCCCAACGGCGAGCCCGTATACCTCTTCGACATTGGCAACGAAATCCGCAGGGACCCAGCCATCAAGGATGTCATGGGTGGCATCATCAATGGCGACATGAAAAACCCGCACGTTGTCGCACACCTGTTGATGGAAGACAACTGTCAGGATTCGGAACTGGATGTGCTGACCCGTGTCGACAAGCGCATGCAGGAATGGCTACCCAAGGGTTTCAAGATAGAAGGCTACAAGCTGCATACGGGTCTGTTTGTCAGCCGTCCCACGGGTAAGGTCGACCACATGTTCTACGAACGCCAGCTGGACGGTTACAAGCTGCCCGTCGACGGAAAACTGCAGGACGTGTCGTTCCGTGGTATTGTCAAGTAATTTGAAAAAATATTAATCATAAGTACTTATGAACAAAAAATTCACATGGATGTTTGCCGGCGGCCTTCTTTGCGGCACCATGACGGTCTCTGCACAAAAGGCAGAGTTTACCCAGAATGGAAAACAGGTCAAGCGCATCGCGTTTGACCGCGAGAAAGTTGACATCATCTATTCTGACGATACTCAGATTTCGGATGTCAACGACGTCACCATCAGCAACGAAGCCGGTGGTACTACTGCTATTGACAAGACAAAGACCGCCAAGCGTGCCAACGAATGGTACACCGTGGACGGCCGCCGCCTGCAGGATGCGCCCAAGACCAAGGGTGTCTACGTGGTGAAGGAAGGCGACAAAGTACGTAAAACCATTAAAAAGTAAGGAGGACTGAACGATGAAGAAGATTTTACTTGCCCTCATTGCACTGGTTGCCTGCACAACCATCAACGCCAAGGTTGTCAAAATCACTTTTAAAGACAAGACTACGAAGGTCTACACCTCCAGCCAGCTGTCAGCCATCGACTTCAACGACAATGGCACGACAACTATCAAAAGCTTTGACGGCCAGGTGCTGGCAGAGCTTAGCAGCGAGGTTGAGGACGTGGAGATTTCAGACACAGAAGCAATTACTGAGATCAAACCCATCACCATGGAATTCAAACCTGAGCTGCTTGACGCTATTAAAGACCCCGCAAAAGGTTTGGCATATCTTGAGACTGTGGACCCCCTCGACAGCCGTGCAGCTCATCAGATTAATTTCGTATATCCGTCAATCGGTCCTGACGGACCTATCACGCTGAGTGGATGTATCTTTATTCCTGACGAGATTTGGAATGCTGAGAAAAACAGCGAGGGTATCGTGTTGTTCAACCACTTTTCTACATCATCCCCTGAATTCCTTCCCTCTAACGGAATGGCATTCTTAGAGTCATGGTTCCTGGCCAACCCTCTGAAGCCTGACTTCATCATTGTCGAGAGCGACTTATACGGATGGGGAGTAACTGAGCGTTTCCCGCAGGCCTATCAGCAGGGTGACCTCAACGGACAAGCAAGCGTTGACGCACTGTTGGCTGCTCGCCGCATTCTCCGCAACCTAAGCGTCAATACTGGTATCCTGAACTTCAACGTTGGCTATTCAAGCGGCGGCTTTGATGCCCTGGCTACACAGCGCGTCCGCGACATGAACTATCCATACGAAATCGTCTTCGACAAGACTTTCGCAGGAGGTGCCGCAGCTGACTTGGAGAGAGCTTACACTGACATGGTTAAAAGAGATTCTACAGGTTTCACCGCCTCTATTCCCCTGCTCCTCGTTGCTACTAACGAGACACAGAAACTCGGTCTGAATTATGAAGACGTATTCACAGAGGAGCTTTATTCAAGACTTGACGAGCTGGTATTCTCAAAGAAATACACCGTCTTCGCCATGAGCCGCGCAATCGGTCGTAATAAGAAAATCCACGAGTTGCTTAAAGCCCCCTACCTCGATCTTGAGAGCCCAGAAAGCAAGTTTATGCAGGATGTCTACGAAAGAATCAGCCTGACAAACGGATGGGTGCCCAATCCTGCACAGCGCATTTTCATCTACCATTCTCGTACCGACGATATCGTATCCGTGCAGTCTTGCCGCAACTTACTGAAGTTGTTCAAGGAGAATGGCTATGAGCCCAACATCATCCCCGGAGCCACCAACCTGCAGACCAACTTCGTCATGCCTTTAACCCACATGGAGGGTGTGCTGCCTTGGTTTATCCAGACACTTGCTGGTATCGCAGCATGGCCCATTATGTACTATGACGGTGAGTTGAACGATACCTACAAGTTTCTGGTTGACCAGACAAGAAAGGACCCCATCGCCATCATGCGCCACTTGGACTTTATGGGCTTCGACTGCCGTGGTGTGATAAAGCAACTCTTTGACCTGAATCCGAATTACCTCTTTGGTGAAGTTGACGAAGCCTCGCTTGCTGCTGACGTGATGACCGTCTGCCAGCTACTGGGTATCTCCTACGAGGACTTCAACGAGATGATGGAAGACTCTGGTGTCGACTTCGAAACCTTCCTCATTGAACTGACACGTTACATCAACGAGAATCCTGGTCAGGACATCTTCAAGGCTGACATCCGCACCTTGAGATCGAGCAACGACCAGGTCAATCCCGTTGAGGAGTATGAGAACCTGCTGTACGACTGGCTGAAGGCTAACGGCGTAGAAACAGGTAGATAAGACCTTGCGGTCGAAGATACTTCCGAACTTATTTGGGCTCACAAGGGGTCTATCCCCCCTGTGAGCTTTACTGTAGTTTTTTTTGAAAAATAGGTTGTCACGTTGTCACAACCCTGATGTACAAAGGGCGTGCAACCTGTTTGAGGTCGTCAAAGGTTGACACAAGGTTGTCACATTTTTCAGGGTGTTTTCGTACACGGGGCGATTTAGCTTTATCTTGAATTGATTCCATAACGCCATATGGGCATGCTTATAACTAATCATACGTTTAAATTCTCGTGAAAATTCAAGTCTTCTGATGGTCCTCGCTGATGGTTAGGATGAAGCAAGCCCTCAAATTTTCGTGAAAATTTATCTGCTTGCTGACTTATACTGATATAGGTAGACACATTTATGAACCATAAAATGTGTGTATTATGAGTAAAAGTCAAAGCAATTACACTGTTTACAGTGATGAGGAGCGTCTTGCTCTTCTGCGTGAGTTTAAGA
>Ga0310691_10000589_pt1 | contig 65451 bp, 109 predicted proteins | sample 176DNAGHGlowgp2_FD_203887 | JGI IMG/M metagenome (GOLD analysis project Ga0310691, IMG submission 203887) | Sheep rumen microbial communities from Palmerston North, Manawatu-Wanganui, New Zealand - 1766 DNA GHGlow gp2 (v2) (version 2) | ecosystem: Host-associated > Mammals > Digestive system >...
GAACGTTCAACTAGTTTGTTCTCATAGTCTACTACAAGGCCAACCGCATTGCTAGCAGTATAAGCGCCAGTACGAATTAAAGCTTCAATAATTTCGGCTTCATCAATTGTACCAGTAATGATGCGGCCATTCTCATCTATGACTACAATTTTACCCGCATCATCGGAACTAAAGCTTATCGTGCCGCCGCCTGATGTAGGAATGTTGTTAATCCTTTCATCTAGTGTTTGTTTAACAGAACTAACATATTCCTTAATGGCCTTTTGGGTCATAGTGCCGTCTTCATTTACGCCTTCAGACTTATATAGTTTTATAATGTCTGGTACTAGGCGCGTCTGGTCGTCAGGATAAGTAATCTTTAAACCATTGGTAATACTATCATTCTTATTAAGGCTGTGTAACTCAAATGCAAGTTTAGAGATTTCATCATCAATATCTCCAGTATCAACTGTTGCTTCTTGAGGAAGATTTGCAATTGCATTATTCAAGTCGTTAATTGTTTGTGTTGCCAATTCGTTGTTTGCTACAGTTTGCTCTGTAATACTTTCAATATTATCTACTGCGGTTTGCGCGACGGTAGCGGCATTTTCTGCATCTTGCGCAGCGCGGCGAGCCTTGGCCGCGTATGTATCTACCTGTCCTTGTGGAGTTAAAGCTTTCGCCATCATAATATCAATTATATCCATGTCTTTTCCTCCTTATAATGATACCCATTCTTTATCAGAGGTAGCCATATATACTGATAGCCCAGCATCTCCTTTTAATACGATAGCAACAGAGCCGAGAGTAATATATTGCGGTTCAATTGTCTCTAAGTCAGAGTCAGTATCACAAATGAATTCATATGTGGTTACATTGTCTTGTTGCCCACGTTTAGAGGTGATTACCATATTTCATACCTCCTAATTTTAAAAATAATAGAAGAGAGGATAACTCTCTTCTATTATGTAATTGATAGTAGTTAAAATAATATTATATTGTTTTTATATTATGGATTTTCTGTTTCAAATAGCGCATCGAAGTCTGCTTCAGATACACCTAGTAATCCAAGAATGTCGGCCTTTGTTGCCGCTGTAACTCCAGTTACGTGACCATCGGCATCAGTACTAATCTTATATAGACCAGAAGTTTGCGCGCCGCCAAGTCCAGAAGGAGTTGGATGCGTATATGTAAACTCGGTTGCAGTACCAACAGCAGTAACATGACCAAACTTATCGAAGGTAATGCTATTGATGAAGGTATTTGCGGCGGCAGCTATACTGTTCGAAGTACCCGCGCCGGTTGGCACACTATGGCTAATTGTGCGGTCTGCTTCAAGAGAACCACCACCTGTTAGTCCTTCACCCGCGCTAATAGTTATAGTTTTTAGCGCGCGAGCCGCTAAGTCATCTACTAAGCTAGTAACCTGAGATTCGACAATTTGAATAGGCTGGAAGGATGCACTAATAATACCATCGGCTTCAGATAGTGCCTGTAAAGTTTTATCTGCTCCAAATCCTGTAATACTAGACTGGTCTAAGGCATTAACAGCATTAGTAACTGTTGCTACAGTAGCAAGTTTGTTGGAAGAAGAATTGTAGTTATCCGCAATTCCATAGTTACCACTTAATACGCCGTTTGCATCAATAGTTAAATCCGCGCCAACCTTAATACTACCAAGCTGAGAAGCGGAAGCAATTGCATAGATTGTATTATTTGCGGTAGATGTATCGCCAAGAATGATGCTTCCTTTCTTTACTTTAAGGTCTTTCGCGGCGGCAATTTCTACATCATCGTTTGCGCTTAACTTACCGTTTACTGCAAGTGTGCTATTTAGTGTAGCCGCGCCAGTAACTCCAAGAGTACCAGTAATAGATGTATTACCACCTACAGTTAGATTTTTATTAGTGGCAAGAGTTACATTATTGTTAAATGTAGATTCGCCATTAACAGTAAGCGTACTATTTAACGTGGCAGCCCCAGTTAAGGTGGCTGCACCAGTTAATGTGGTCGTACCAGTTACAGAAAGATTAGCACCAATATTAGCATCTTTACCAACTGCTAAACTCTTTCCTGTGGCAATTGTTACATCATCATTGAAAGTAGAAGTACTTTGAACCTATAGAGTAGTATTTAGTAAAGTGGCATTTGGATAAGTAGATGCGCCATCGGCTGTTACTGGTGTTCCTACAGTTAGATTCTATTCTAATGTAGTGTTGCCCTTTGTTTTTAAATATCCAAGTAAATCTGTATCTGTCTTTTTGGCATAAATGTTATCACTAGTGATTTCAATAAATCCCGCGCCAGAAGTCCATCTGTATGTATATTTGGTATCTAGGTCTACATAAATCTTACCTTTTTCACCGCTAGCAGTCTAATCTTCTTCGCCCGCCTGATTGGTTTTTCCGCCAAAATATTCATTTTCATACTGATAATTACCTTCTACACCGGTTTTATTCTTATAGAACTTTCCATCATGATAAAACCCTTCTAGTATATCATCTACATAAGAAGGTAACTACGAAGTTGGTACAAGCCCATTTCCATCAAGTGTTGCAATACCATTTGCAACGCCGCAAGCATTAAAAACTGCGCGCCCAGTAATAAGTCTATTATCATTGCCAGAGGCTAATTCTGGATGAGTCATCCATGTGCTCTTGCCATTTGCATCTACAATACCCAGGGGTTCGGCGCTATCAATTATACCATAAGTAACACTTTCACCTAATAGATTAAGTGCGTTAGAAGCTGTTAGGATACCACCTTCGAGTTCATTCAATTTAATGGCACTAATTAAATCGCCTTTTTCCCAGACATGTCTCTGATAATTATTATAACTCATTTTATCTCCTCCATTTTAATTAGTTGGCTTTTGTAGCCTTAATTGTCGGAATAGTTATTGCCGCGATAGGAATAGCAGTAGCATAAATATAAATACCGTTTGCTATGCTTTCACAAATCGGAGCAAAATATCCCGAAGTAGCATCATTTAAAGAAAATACAATTTCACAATAATGATTAGCGGTGACTCCAGAAGCTGTGACAGTCGCGCGATAAGGATACTATGGATATGTGGTATCCGCGGCCCAAGCAGAAACTGGCACCGTTACATTCTTAAAAAACTTTATTTTTTCATTTAAGTTATTAACTGTGGTTTCCATAGGCTGGATTTTGCCAAATAAAGTATTCATTTGTGCGCCCGTATAACCAAATTGATATTCTGCCATTTATTATGTCCCCCTGTAGTCACCAAATAATTGCACATTATTTGTATCATTTAAATACTTACCTTGTGAATCTTTTAATCTTTCACCAATTAAGGCACGTACATACATTTGTTCTCCATTTACTATAAATGGCGAACCATTCGAATCAAAGAATGGAATTAGTTGTACGCAGGAACCACCAACCATCACCCAATTGGTTCCATTATATATATACCAAGTACCTGGTTTCCATCCTGAATTATAAACATAAGGCTGTAAAAATTGGAATCCATTGTCTGTAAGTACATTTACTCCATGAAACTTCATATTTATCGCCTCTTTATTCGGTACGTTCCCATACATATACAGTTATATATGGAGGAAGGAATACATCTGGCGGGTCTTTACCACCGCTGCTATTAATAGTATGCGTATGTGCGGCGCTGCGTCCATATGACCATGACAATTCTCCATAGTTACCACTACCACTTTCAGTATTGAATGGGAATGTTACACGGCCACCACCGAATGCACTAGAAGTAGCTGGCACCTGATGGCTATGGCCAGAACTTTCTGTTCCCATTGAATGGGTATGATTTGGTAAGTTGTCCGCTGTTAAACGAACCTGGCCACCAGTACTTTTAACTGGTTTATATGTATCACCCACTGCTAATAAGAACTTATCTTTAATCTAAACCCATGTGCCGCCGAATAAATCCGCAGGCGAAGTGGCCGCGGTAGTTAAATAAATTGAACCAATAGGATAAACCGAATCAAAATCTATATTGTTTCCGCCGCCACCGCCTGCACCGCCATCGGCCCATGTAACATCTCGGATCTTATTAGATGCTTTTACAAGCACTTGTCCAGTAGTACCGCCTGCGGGAAGTTCATACCAAGGGTCGCTAATTTGAAAAAATAACTAGCCGGATGTGCCATTCGCTGGAAGTGCTACGCCATAACTAGTAGTGCCAAGAGCAATTTTTTCTGTCGCAAATCCACCCGAGCTATCTCGTAAAACAATTGTATTAGGATTATTTGTGCTTTGTACATCTGAAGCCAAAATCTTCTAACCTTGTGCAACTGACATATTTTCGGCCTCCTTATAATAAAAATGAGGAACTACTCCTATAATGGAGTAGTTCCATTATTTCCTTTTATATTATATCATTTTATATAATATTTTGTCAAATGTTTAATATCTAACTTTAATCCAGATTCGTCCATCTACTTTAATATTATTTGTGCCCCATTCTTCGTAATCTGGGATTTCAGATACAATACCAATAATGGCATCTGGGTAGTTACGGATTTCTTCACGCGTCATTGCATCAATGGTGCCACCGGGCGCAGAACATACTGCCATGCCTGCGTGATACATTTCGCGTGGCATATATGTGTAGGCAAGTACACGACCCGAAACCGCAATTGGGGTTTGCGCGCGCTCAGTTTCACCTTGACTAAAGCCGTAGGTATCAGAAATGATTGATGCGCCTGGAGTTAGACGTTCATCAGAGATTGAGAGAATACCATTGTCATTTTCTACAACACAAGTACCGGGAGTACTAACAATGGATTCGCGGTACTCCGCATAGTCGTTCCATACGGCACCGTAAATAGCATCAGCATAAACTGCGCCATTATCTCGAATAACTAATAAGTCTTTATAAGATCTACCAGAGTCAGATGATTGTTGAAAAGTAAAAACTGCTGTATTAGCAGTAGAATCGTCAGTAATGACTAAACGCTGTCTATAAGTTCCATCATTCCAATCAAAAATATTAGCTGCTGGAAAAATTAGATTTCCTTCTATCGCTGTATTACCTTTGACATACAATTTATAACTATAATTCATACCTGCAATTCCTAAAGAGCTTCTAAAATATCCATAGCCACTAGAATTAGCATAAAAATTAATTCCCCCCTGACCGACTTGTATTTGTCCATCAGTTCGTAATAATGAAGAACCGCAATAAATACCATCAGTAAACCCGCCACCATCATTTATTCGAAGCCATTTATCATTTATAGTAAAAGCTTTTTTACTATTTAAATAAATATAATTTGGTGCCATTAGATTGATAATATCAGTTGAATCATTAGCTTGTCGAATACGTAACTCAGTACCGCCTGCCGCACCTGAAGATACTTGTACAATTTCAGAAACATCTGATGCATCACTTGTACTTTCTACATATGGGTCCCAATAGATTCCGCCATTTTTAGGTGGATGGAAGCCGCTTGAAGACATATGGACTTTTGTATTATAATAATATATATCACCATCTACATGTACTGCTTTATTAAAATAAAATGGTATATTAGCACTATTTGTAAAATGACACCAAGTTGTGTTATTACTACCAATAGTTACCGTATTACTCTTATTTGTAATTTTAAGCAAACCACCAACAATTTCATTACTCCAACTATTATCGCCGCGATAGAATTGAGCAGTTGTACCAGCAGTCTGAATGGCGGTAGCTGTGTCTGCATTACCTGTTAAGTCACCAGTAAATGTAGTGGCATATAAATTGCCAGTAGAAGGATTAACATATATGCTATCATTTCTATATGTATAATAACTAGTATTATTAGTTGCGGTACCTACAACTCGATCTGCAAATAAAAGAGAATAATTTGCATTTGTAGAACGAACTATTTGTCTAGTGGCAGTATTGGTGTTACCGCTATCATAGTTGGCATCGGCAATCCATCTATTATCCGTGGTTGCCGTTCCATTAACGGTAATTGAACCTGCATTAAAATAGGTTAATGTAATAACACTGCCTACCGCATAATGGGTCGTTAATCTTCCAGAATTATAGTAGCATGGTATTGCACCAGTGGTTGATCCATCTGCTAAAGTTAAATTAAGTGAAGCATTACCACTTGGGTCTCTATTAAGATAATATTTAATAGTTAATCCATCATATAAAGAAGTAATAACAGATGACGTTCCTGTCCAAGCTCCAGTTTTACCGGTTTGGGTTCCTTTAATTATCTCCATGTCATCAAGCTTAATTTTATCTTCTTTTGACATGAAACCATCCGTAGTACGTGTTACATTTCCTGGCGCACCAGTAACCCCACTCCAGGCAACCGCTGAAGCAGTTGCGGCATTGCCAGTAATTGAAATATCCCAAGAGCCAGAGGCACCAGTGCCAGTTTTAGTTACAGTATAATTAGTATAGTTATAACTATCTAATAGTACACTCCATTTAGCTACATATGTACTTTTCCAACCGGTTCTATAATGTATTCCATAATTAGCATTATTAGAATCGTTATGAGAAATATAAAACTAAGCAACACCACCCGTACTTGCTCGGCTTACAATCAATTGTCCATATCTATAAGGAGCAATACCATTATTAGTATTTGCATTTTCTGGATTATTTGTTCCGGTAAAGGCTGCATTCGATGCAACATAATAAACTCCTGGTTCATACTAATCCCATGATGTATCTGTACCTATATTTATTGAAGTCTTTAATATGTCATGTAAAGCCCAAGTCTATTCACTAGTATTAACTGATAAAGATTTATTACCAATTTTTAATGTATGCGAATGACTAGAACCTGCTGCATCTGTAATTCCATAACCACTTAATGTTGTTGGATGAGCGGTTAAATCGGTAAAAGCATAAGTAGGTTTAGCCATTGTAGTGATTTTAATATCAGTGCCATTAATTTTGGCAAGAGCATATGTGGTATTCCATGCAAGAGTGGCAACATTATTTGCACCAACAGCAGTATCGGTTTCAGTTAAAATCTTTGCCCAAGTATTGGTATTAACTGGCATATAATACAGAGAGCTATTACTACTAAATCCTAAACGTGCTTCATAATAATTAGTTCCGCTGCTAGGATGCGTTTTTATAATCATCTCAGCATTGGCATTATTATTATGTAACATGGTTGTATTGCTAACGTTCCCTAATACTGTTATTGTGCCAACAGGAAGTGTAAATTCATTTGCTGCAATCGCGGCTGTATGAGTACCCTTTCCTACAACAAGTGCAGTATTAGCCGTACCACTCCATGTTCCACTTGTATTTAAGGTACTTGTTTTTACTGTAATAACACCCTATGTATCCTAGGTAACAGAAGATACGAATGTTGTCGCGGAACTACCGCTTGCACTACTGCTACTGACAGCGGTTTGAACTTTCTTAAAAGAAGATTCTGCACCGATAAGTTCCCATAATGAACCAGTCCATAAATATTCAGCATCATTATAGATAACAACATCCCCTGCAGATGGAGTAAAATCAGCATTATTAATTTTAACTTTTGCAGTTGTTAAGCCATCTACCATCGCAGTTGTTGTAGTACCCTAATAACGTAAAGCACTGGAAAGGCCTAAATCTCCTGCTGTAACATTTATCGCGGCTTTAAGAGTCGCTGCAGTTACTACATCACTTGTTGTTCCATTTATAGTTTTAGTTATTTTTTTATTAGTAGAATCCCACGCTACATTAGTTACGCCCGCTGTTTTAGCGACGGCATAATTAGTATAATTTCCACTATCTAATAAATGTAACCAATTACCCCAAGTAGTAGTGTCTCCCTATCTACGATATATACCATTTACATTAAATGCTAATTCGTGCGAATTACCGCCTGATGAATCAGCCCATCCTCGTAAGCCTATGAGATATGAATATGTATCTGTATAAGGAGAACCAATAGTAGAATTCTTCTTTAAACCCTAAAATATAATCTAATTAGCATAACTATTTGGAGTCGTTGCTTCTGAACGTTTATCTCCAACTGTTACTAGCTATGAGTGATTATGTGCTGAAGGAGTGAATGTACTTGGTTTACCAGTTAAGTCTCCCCATGCATAATGGTCCGTCCACGGTACATTAACATATGCAATCCCATTCTTATCCGATTCAACCGCGTAATACCTTCCTGAAGTTGTAGTCCTAGCTACAATTGTAGGAGTATCAGTATTCGTTGCGGCCGCGGTTGTTAGTGTTGCTGCGTCAGTAGAACTATATGCTGGCTTTAACCCACCTAACACATTATAAGTGGCTAAAGGTAAAGTATAACTATATGTATTGGCAATAGTTAATGCGCCATTACTATTTGTTATGTTAATATTAGAACCTTTCTTAAAGTTTAAAGCAGTAGTATTATTACCTAAAATCTCTGTACCTTCTAACTGAATTGGTCTATGTGTATTCGTATCAGGATTATTAACCCATTTCGCAGTACCCGCGCTGTCCCATCCTAAGAACTAGCCGCTAGAACCACCCGTAGGAATATGTTTATTTCCTTCACTTGTTGGATGTGTATATGTTGAATTAGTATTATACCCCTAATCTCTCACCCAACTAGTTCCATCATAGGTTAAAGAAAGAACCGCTCCGGCCTGCCAACCATTTGTCTCTGCGTTCGTTCCTGCACTCGTAGTTCCATACTGGACAATAGATTTCGCGCCTGTCTCATTTACATTTAATGTAGGCGCGGTCGAAGCAGTATTTGCATTTATAAACTTGACATGAATAGTAGTACCTTTAATTAATTCAAAACCATTAAGGGATACTGTTTTTTCGGCCTCGCTAGCAGCGGTAGAACATTCACCATATGCTGTAGAAGCAATATTCTGGTTTGCAGAGTTGTCTATCTTAACCTGCTAGATTAGGCCAGAAGTTACTTGCGCCATAATTATCCCTCCTTATTATGATGGTACTACTACATCTCTTGGTGTTGAATTAAGTGTAGGCCATGCGCCCGCAGCACCATTAGAAGCAGAACCAATTGAGAAAGCGGTTCCAAGGCTGGGCGCTGTGCCAGGAGTCCACGTATCAACCTCTTTTACTGTAATTGCTGTATCTAGTTCTGCGGCGCTACCAGTAGTAATTTTAAGCACACCGCTGGCTACAGTTGCTGTCATTTTAGTTCCTACGCTTTTTATAATAGGAATCTCTGTCTCTTTTATAGAAAGCGTAGGCATTGTACCTACATTAGTAACGTTTGGAACAGTTATGTTCTAAATATTAACCGTAGGGAAAGTACCGCCGCTCAAAGACACAGATTTAACAACACTATCTGTACTAGACTTTAGTGCATATGAACCTTCATCACCTAATAGTTCCCACTTCGCGCCTGTCCAAACAAACTCTTTATTATCGCCCGAAAGCACTACATCTCCAGACTTAACAGTATAATCGGCGCCATTAACCATAATAACACTGGAAGTATTTCCATCTGCAATCGCGGTTGTGGTAGAACCAATAAAGTGCATAACACCAGTTAGTCCTGCAATTTTACCGGCGACGTAGTTTGCGACTGCCTCAGTAGTAGGTAAATCCCTGCTATTCTTATTCATACCTGCGCCCGAGTCTACAATAGAAGTGATTACACCTTTTCCAGCAGCATCACCTAAATTAGGCTTATTATCAATCTAATTTGCCCAATCAACTGTGATATCTTGGAATGTTGCGGCGATTTTACCATCAGTTTCAGTTAGGGTTGCTAGTGTCTTACCCGCACCAAATCCCGAAATATTATTTACATCTAATGTACCTAGGGCCGCCGCGACACCAGCACCACTAATAGCATCGGTATCAGTGCTAGTATATGTTTGCTTAATATTAATTGCAGTCGCGGTCGCATCATTAACAACCCAGTTATTGCGGTCAAAGGTAAAACTCATTATTGCGCCTGGTTGACAAATACAGGAACCGCCAGGGCAAACAATAGGCTTTGCGTATGTGCTACCAATCTTTAGCGTTAAACGATTTTCAACATCCGCGGCCGACCATTCAACACTGTTACCATTTACGAACTTAATATGAACAGTAACTCCGTCTAAGAGTGTCCCAAAGTTAGCACCTAATAGCGTATCTGTAGTTGGAACAACTTTTGCAGCGTCATTTGCCGCGATTGAACATTCTCCATACAATGTTGAACCCACCGGAACTTCCGGGGCATTATCAATAGATAATTTACCAATATATTCTCCCATATTATCCCTCCTTCGTTATGTCGCTAACAACAGAGGCCGTAGTATATGATAGACTTGGAGTTGTTCCATTTTTCACATAAAGTATTCCATTCTCCAATTCCGCTTTCGTCATAGTTCCTCTATTCCATTGCTAAATAACGGATACGTTAGTTTTTATAGTATTATAAGTAAAGTTGGATATCTAGGTATATCCACCTGCATCCGTGTAACAATAAATCTTCTTCGTTTCTAAATCTATAAATAATTTATTAGGTTCGCCGGGAGAAGGAAATGATGTGCGTCTTGCATACATTTTAACCTCCGAATCCGGCAAGAGTTCTCCATTCAATGTTCCCGCATCAATAAATGGAAGCAAGGTAACATTTGTTTGCCCATCGCCCACCTTTAAACGAGAAAAAGGGTGAGCATCATCGGCAGTATAGACGATTAGCTCACCCAAAAGTGGTACAAAGCCAGGAGACCCAGACTTAGGGCCTGCTTTATTCCAATTAGCTTCAGTATCACTTTTCAACTGAACTCTCGTCTTTATAGTGTTTGCACTTACCATAAAAACGCCTCCTTGGCATCAATTCCAGCCAAGTTATATGATTTCGGTACTCGTGCCGCAATAGATAGTAACGTATTCATTATCTCCCTAAACCAAATCTTTTACGTCCGCTGTCTTTGCGATACGAGCAAACTCTAATTTTTTCGCGCGGTTCTCAGTTACGATTGGAATATCCTCGTAAGTGCCAGCGCTTGTACCTGGTACTCGCGCGCCTTCGATTACACTCAAATTAAGCGCGGCCCAGTCAATTGTTAGATGTAGTTCCTTATTCTCATTAGGGAACTACTCTACTTCATTTACGAATAGGCGCTCGATTGTGTTAACTTGCGCGCCTTCCGCAATACCTTCTAACTTAGTTTTTTCTGCTTGTGTATAGTCAAGGAATGTTATGTTAACGGCTTTAGCTAAACCCGCGATTGTACCAATCTAGGCTTCTTCGCCGTTAACCAATATATGTTCAATTGCATTAACCTGCGCGCCCGCTTCAATTAAGTCTACCTTTGTTTTATAAAAGTCAGTAAACTCTTTTACTTCAAGATTAACTGAATTAGGTCTATTGTCAAAAATAGTGGGATAAGACTCAACGCCATTTAAGAATATATGTTCAATTACATTTCTTTGCGCGCCTGCTTCAATACCAGTTAATTTAGCTTTATCTTCATTCGAGTAGTCGTTTGTTGACAGTTGTTTACCATTAACCTTATCTACCTTATTAAAGAGGTCGGTTGTTAAATTGGCAATTTTTGATTGCTAAATCGCGGCTTCAGCATCAATATCTGCATCTTTAATGCTTCCCTTAACCGCGTAACTTCCTTCATCACCTAGTAAACGCCAATTGCCACCTGTCCAAACTAGTTCTCTTAGACCGGAAGTAATAACATCACCGGGTAACGCCTAACTAAAGTCATAGCCTTCAATACGAGGGTTAACCGCGCTATTAACTTCCAAGTTAATTTCAACTGTTGCTTCACCTTTATAGTGCATCGCGCCAGTTAAGCCTGCGGTTTTCTCATCTACATATGACTTGATTAAGTAGTTAGGAACAAGTTTAGTATCCGAGTCAATAGTATTTGCAATCTCAAGGCCGCTAATCGGGCCTGTTCCATGTCCAACTAGTACCTAATTATTAGGCAATTCGGCAACACCAGTGCCGCCATGTTCGATACCTAAAATACCAGATAATGAGTTAATGGCTAATTCGCTTCTAGTAACGCTAATCTTACCATCAGTTTCTGATACTGCGGTTACAACCTATCCCGTAACTGGAGTATCGGCATAATCTAATTTACTTAGTTCATATGATATATGCTCTGCGGTTCTGTTACCTAAAGTAATAAATCGGTCAACATCATTACCAATCCAGTTTGCGATTTTTACAAGCATTGTTAGGTCAATTGCTTGAGTAGTATCAGTAACCCAGTTTGGGTCTTCTGCGGTTTTATACTATAAGTAATATTTATTCGCGTCATCGCCTGTGCCTTTAACAATTTGGTATAGGCGCGGCGTTACTGTACCATCGCCGCCGCCCGTGCTTGTAGAATACTATTCTACAAATTGCTGGAGGTTTGCGATTTCAGAAGCCGTATAAACTGGTTTAGTCGCGCTTTTTGCCCATGCATATACGTCTCCTGCGACCGCTTGTATCCAAGGAAGTTCTCTAAAATAATGAACACCATCGCCAACTTTAATACCAATTGCTGGCGGAGTATATGCTGGAGTTGAATTACTCTCTTCAATTGTACGAGCGTTAGTAACAGAGGCAACCGCCATTTCACCTTGCTTTAGAATGAGATTGCTATTCATCCAATTATTATAATTGTCATATCGTAATAAGATTCGGGTTTCTAAAACATGCTCTGCCACTTAACTCACCTCCTTATATTAGGCACTTCCTCCGTATAATACCAAAGTATCTCCTTGCGGCACATATAATAATGTTGTTGAAACTTGATTCAGGGTCATAAAGCCAGACTCAGGATTAACCGCGATATGGTCTGGTTCAGTAGAAGACTTAACGCCACCTAAGCGTGCGGCGGTTGCTACTTGTAGTTCGAACGCGGCCGAACCATCACCAGTTGTACCAACCATATCCCAGACGCCGTTAATAATCATGTATTCTTCGTAATGGTCATCTACACGAACCATATACATTGTGTTTTCATCGGCTTCTGCGGCGGCTGGAAGCTAAGTAACAACTTCGCGCTTTAAATGGCCTGCTGCCGCGATTGCATCATCTACATATTTCTTATTTGGTACGTCTGTATCGTTAACAGGAGGATTGACTATTACCAAGTTTTCGATGACTTCGCCCGCGGCGGCCTATAAAGCAGTAATAATCTACATAAAGCTATCGCTAAATGAGATTGTGCCATCAGCATTTTGCTTGAAGTAGGTCGCATCTAGTTTGTTTAGATAAGGTAAATGTTGCCAATCAAGTACGCCATCACCTACTTTAATTAGATAGGTATCAATTTCTAAACCATATTCGCCTTGCGCTAGAACTGGATTTCGTGTAGTCCAATCGTTGGATGTGTCATGACGAATCTGTAAAGTAACTCGCACGCTATTAGTTGCCATTAAGCCTCACCTCCATTTAGTATAGTATTTGCTATTAACATAGCATTTACTGGAATGTATCCATTGTCCCAGTAGTAAAGTATTTTTTCATTTAAGTCAAAATATAACATTTGGTCGCTGCCGCGCTCTGGGAAATTATCGTAGGTTTCAAATAGAATCTCCTAACGATTGCGCTCAAGGTAAGTACCAAAGTACTTATGGAACTCTTCGCGCGTTCCCGTGTATCCACTGTTGCTTGCGAGAATAAAGATTTGGTCGCTTAGGATGCTTAGACCAATAGACTCCCAAGGATATACAGTAGAAAACTCGGCGGTTTGCGGTATTGGGACATTATAAATTATATCTGTATTTGGATAGTTACTATTAAGCCATGTGTATATTAAGCTAAGACCCGCGGCACGAGGTCTGGGTGGCATTATGTATCTATCATATTCTAATAGTAGGTCGCGTGTTTTGCGCCGATTGGTATCATACATTCTGCGCCACCTACTTAATTACGCACTTCGGCATAGAGCGCCCGAAAGCCGCATAATAGGAATCAATCGACTCGCCGCCAATTAGATGATTTTCGTCATCATATTGAGGGTTACGATAGATTTTTATATCCCAGTTATAGCGATCGGAAGGTTCAAGATTAACTGTATCTTCATGCGCGAGTTTGAACGTTAAACGTTCTTCTGTTGCAGGAATTACTTTTTCGCATACGGTCGTATTGGTTAATGGGTCGTATATTGAGAAAATCGCAATATCCCCATCAGATACGGTACCTTGCGTTGGAATACTAAACTCTCCGGTATCGCCGCGCGGGATTATTAAACGCCGCTAAATCAATCTAATCAAGGTATCATCACCCCAGTAGTTTCTTGTATTTCTTATGTAAAGAATGTTGCCAACTAATAATTGTCCCAATGTTATAATCTATTGTTTCTAATTTATTTAAACTTTTCTCTGCATTTTTAAGTTCAAGGTCAACTGCACAAATATAACATTTTATTTTATTCGCGGCTGCAATCTCGCCTAAATTATCTAATTCTTTATACATTTGTTGATAAAGTTGTTTGGTGTCTTGTTCCCATTTGACCCATTTGGTCATTAGGTCTTTAGTAGATTGGCGTTTAGTATTAGTATCGGCAGAACTGGTGGTATATTTATACCATGTTTGCGGAATTAAATCAACCTTTGGGATATCTTTAATTGTAAGTAATTTGTGATAGCGCGAAGAATAGTAGTGAACTAGTTCAATATAGCCTTTTGTCTCTTCCATGTGATGATAAGCATGACACTTGGCAAAGCCGCATAGTCCTAGAAAATCATATGCCTGTGACATTTGGTCGTGTATCATTATACCCTCTACCATGTGAACTGCGATTTTGGTAAAAACTTCTTCAACTGTCATAATAATTACCTCCTTATACAAGAAAAGAGCCTAGGCAATTGCTTACCTAGGCTTAATTTATTTAACATAATTTCGTAATTAAAACGTTAATATGTGCATCGGAAACCGCAGTTTCACCATTTATTACCTGTAGTAATGTTGGAGAAGAATAGCAATTACAGTTACAATTGTTTTCTGTTACACGAACCAAGGTACTAAAGCTAAAATTATCAGTGGCTGTGACAGCAGTACCCATAAAGCCACTAATTGCCTGTGGCTGAGCTACGCCGTTGACATATAATTGTGCAGTTACCATTGTTGCCGCGTCAGGAGTTGCATAGCCATCAACTTTTACTAGATATACTCCTCGTTGATTTAGTTGAATTGTAGAAGGACCGCTTAGGACTTCGTTACGTCCTTTGTTAACGACTACGTTATTAAAAGAATAAGGCTCACCCGCTGCAACTTCTAGATTATTGGAATAAACTTGAATCATATTAACCACTCCTATAAAAATATATTTTGTAATACGCAATGCGTATTTTAAGATATCCTTTTCCACATATAAACCGCTGTATATGGTGGTAGGATTGTTGCTTTGTCATTTGTGCCACTTTCTGATGTATTGCCAGACCATCCATCTGCGGCATTTATTTGAAGATGGGTTGTGCTGCTATACCCCCCGCTTGAATTACCTCCAATCGTTCCATTTCCGGCTCCTTTCAGCGCTCCCCACCTGTATCTGTTATCGACCTCAACCCAGCCGGTCGCGCAGCCCAAAGCAATATCGCCAGTAATATTCATTGTTCCTCGGGTATGTGAATGTTTCGGCATATCCTTGGCTTCATATACACTCTTTCCGCCAGTGCTGCCGACTTCATAGTTATCGCTGGCGGCTATCAAGAAAGTATCCTGCAAGCGCTCCCAGGTCGTTCCCGGAAACAGCTATTCAGGATCTGTGTCATTTATGCTCATATAAATGGAACCTACCGGATGAATAGCGTTTATCAGGGCGGTGTTAATTGAAGTGGCGTTATTTGAGGTAGCGTTAATCGCAGCGTTAATTGCTGCCTAAACTTGCTCTGCATTTTGATACGTATCTACACATAAATCAATTTGCGCACCAGTATGTGAGGAAATATAATTAGTCATTTAAGCCACCTCCTCGCCAAAGGTTAAGAGAGTCTTTTCTAGACTTAAACCGCTAAATAAGGTTATATATTGTACTATTTATGCTCATATAAATATTATCGACCGGATATATTAAATTAACAATCTAACTAGCCATAACATACTAATCATGCTATGACCCAGTATAAGAACTAACATAATTTGCCATTTTATCTCTCCTAAAACAAAAAAAGTAGGGCGCGCAAATAAATGCGCGCCCTTTCATGACACGCTTAACGTGTTCTATTACATTCCGCAATTCCCACCGCAGAATGGATTGGAGCCGGCGGAATACGTATATCCATTAGGATAACGTACTACGCCCTGTAACTGGTTCTGAAGTTCGAGTTGATTGATACGGTTCTGCATTGCTTCAATCTTGTCGTCCTTAATCATGTCTTTCAGACTCTGAATCTGCGCTGTAAAGTTCGCATTAGTTGCGGCATCGCGCATCGCGGCATCATAATTGGCCTATGCGATTGCGCTCTGCGTATTACAACAACATTCGTTGATGCGCGCAAGCTGATTTGCCTGTCCTACAGCTAAGCCAGAGATATCGCGCTGAAGCTCATTATACTTATCATACATACCATTCATTACGTCATGATAAACCTGATTAGTGGTAGCGACAGATTGTGCTGTTCCCGCGGTAATGGCCTGCATGAGTTCACGGTTCTAATCCTGTAAATCATTAAAATTAAAACCGTTCTGAACGAAATCCTGGGTAGCATACTGTGGACGATATCCGCCACCAAAACCAAAGCCGCCATTCATCATAGCAAGAATAGCGAATAGCCAAATCATTCCACCCCAACCTCCGTTCATACCATCGTTGTTGAGTAGAGCGACATCAGAAGCAGTTAAGCCATTTTCGCCCATATTAATCATCTCCATATAAATATATTTTGTGGTACTAATATCCAGTTTATTATAATTCTATTTCATTTATTGCTGTTTTAAAAACAATCGCACTTTTATATTAGGTAAAACATGAATATTTTGTCCCACATTTTTTATGTTTTAAGGCTAAGGAAAAAATTAAGTAATTTTTTTAGTAGAAGAAATAATTTTAAGTAGTGTCAGAAATCATAATTTTATTTAAACTAAGCCTATAAAAACTTAACTTTATTGGCTTTCTTAATTTCCTATTCATGAATATACTCCTATCTTCCCATCATACGTTCTGGAGGGTCGCCGTGAGTTTTCTTATAATCATTAATTAAATTAACAATTTGTGTATGTAAAAGATTCATATGTTCCATCTCTGCTAAAGAAATCTTATAATAAACTTCAGCAACCTGCGGATATTCCTCTTTTTTCATTAAAGCACAATTGATATGCACTTCCGCGCAATCTAATAAATCTTCAATTGTATTGGCTATATCAGAAATTATTTTCATTTTATATAACCTCCTTATAAACATAATAATGAAGATATTTTTCCTAACAATTTTTAAGTGTTTTTAAAAAAACATGTATTGAATAATTTTTTTAATGACTATAAAAAAAATAAGTAGGGAGCAAAAGCTCCCTACAAATTAAAATAATTTCAATATTCCAGTTAACCACTCTTCGAATGGTGGCATGTCATTCATATGCCCTTTCTTTTTGGCAATCCCTTCTGTCACTTGAATAATTCCTTCATCGTTTTTCTTATCGTAGTATTTTAGTAGAAGGAAGTTTGTATTGTAGAACTCGACTATTCGCTTATAGGTATTTATCTTTTGCGTATCTACCTTATTACTATGCCATATATCGTGCGCCATTTCATAGTACGTAGAATATAAACAATATTGTGTATAGTAGGCTGCTAAATGTCCTAGTCCACGTTCTTTTAAATTATTTATTATAGACTGATATGAATCAATCATATGCGGCCAAGTATTAGGTAAATGATATATACCGTTTCTGCGACTAATTGAATTAGGATTATCATGCCACAAGTAGATTGGTATATCCATATGCCGCAATTTCTTAGTTAAGATTCGTGCTAACACATTAAAAGCGCTATCCTAATGCTCATGAAGCGAAGGGTCCCATTCTATGTGATGTTCACGCAAATATGAACTACGCCAAACTTTACCATGAACAAAAACAGTATCATTGTTGCGTTGGATATAAATGATTTTTCCGTCATCCATAACATGTTCTTCTAGGAAGGCGCAAATAAGCCCATCCAAATCTATTTCATTAAGGAAATTAAAGATTAGGCTAAATGCTATCTCACTTATGAATCTATCATCCGCATCACAAAACATTATATATTCTGCGTTGCTCACTTCAAATAAATTCTTGCGGCAGCCTGCTAATCGTGAATGTTCAAATACATGATATTGAATACGGAAGTGGTATTGCTTAAGGAAATCTATCGAGAGTAATACCTCATCGCCGTCATTTCCTATAATGACTTCAAAATCATCCTTCTTAACATTAATCTAATGTTCAATACTATCCAATAAAGGTTTAATTTCTTCCTCGCTTTCTTTGTAGTGAGGAACAAGAATTGCTAGTTTACTCATTTTAACTCCTTGCGGCGGCATCAATAATAATACCGCCGCATATTAATTTTTTTAAGACTGTGCAGTGTTCATTAAAATAGTAGCACTTGCATTAACTGTATCAATTGTATAAAGAGAACCATTACTATAATATACCTTTAAATAATTAGTGCCGAAATAATTAGCGGTTGGTGGCTCTATTACTTCATGAACCTATCCCACGCTATCAATAGTTAATAAGCCGACAGCATTACCACTATCTACTACTGCTAATACAGGTTTAATTGTATAAGAACCATTTATATTTTGATAATTACTAGATAATACTGCTTCTGTAGCAGAAGGAACATGAAAGGCACTAGGTATTACTGTTGCAGCAGAATAATCAAAGCCGCTCGCATCGCCATTCCCAAGAGAAATAACGGTGTCATTATTACCATATACTAAATCTCCACCACTATAACGAACTCCATAATCATTAACTTGAGTTAGACTAATAATATGTTCGTCCTATCCCATGTTATTATGAGATAGAAACTCTTCGCCATTATTAGATTCTTCATAATGAACATATTGATTAATGTCATCAATACCTAAAATAGAACTACCATCAAATAAAATATTGTGATTTGTAGTATCATAAGTAAGTAACTTAACCTTATCTTTGGAATTGTTATCTATAAAGAATCCAGTGTCTCCCTCAGAAGTTTCATATAGTATAGGATAAAGTTGACTATGTCCATTTCCTCCTTTAGGATACTGAACTCCTACTGATATTCCATCATTACTTACAGCATACGTATCTGTCCCGGTACTACTAGTAACTGCCTTTAGCGTCCTATTAACAGGGTCATATACTGGCAATCCAAGCTGCGAAGCAACTTCTTTTGCCAATGTTTCAATAGAAGTTTTACAAGTTACTGGAGAATTAGTTGCTGTATCGTCATAATTAATCAATACATATGACTTAGATTTTGCGCCTTCTTCTCCTAAGAATGTTTTACTATTAAGTTCACTAATTTTCATATATATTCAACCTCCCTATTAAGTAGTAGGTGTATCAAACTCAAGAATATTACCTTGTTCATCAGTAATAGGTTCACCATTTTCGCCCTCAACCGCATTAGCAGGTACGTGATATCCTTCAAGTGCGGCAACGCGCGCTTCAAGTTGAGCAATGCGCGCTAATAATGTTTGTACTAAAGATTCGGTTGCGACTTTTTCGCCGCCAGTTGAATCAGCATTACAGTTGACATATAGGTCGCCGTTTAAGTATTCATTACCATTCCAATCTAAGGCGCGGGCATTTGAGCGCTCATTTGGGTCATTCTCTTGTCCATTACCATTACCTATAATTTCTACAAATTGTAAGCGATAAATCTAAGACCAATTACTCTAAGTCCAACTATCATCTGTATTTGCAGTTGTACACTGAAAAAAATTAATATAATTAGTTAAGGTTACCTTTACAATATCACCGATATTATAGGCTGTATTTGGTGTCCATTCATTAATGTTTGCTGCCTAATCTATATTATATGCGCCATGTACAGAAACCGCTTCTCCAGTACCAATTGTATATAGACCATCTACATGAGCGTAATCGCCATTGGCTATAGTACGGCATCCTTCTACATGGGAATAAGCTCCATTAGCTATAGACATATATCCTTCTGCATGTGTATCAGTCCCATTAGCAGTACTTTCATAACCTTCAGTATGTGAGCGTGTACCCTTAGCATGTGTTTTATATCCTTCAGCATGTGACTCACCGCCAGCGGCTTCAGTATAATATCCTTCAGTATGAGAACGACCACCTTTGGCAATAGTACCATATCCTTCAGCATGGTCATAGTCATTCATAGCAGTATTGTCATAACCCTCAGCGTGTGCAGCAGAACCACTAGCAGTTGTATTATATCCTTCTGCATGTGAATAGTATCCGCTAGCGGTACAATTATAACCTTCACTATGTGCTGCCTAGGCACTAGCGGTAGTAGAATTTCCTTCAGCATGAGTATATGATGCAGTTGCATGAGTATAATAACCTTCTGTATGAGACCCTTCTCCAGCCGCTTCTGTATTACTACCTTCAGCATGTGAGTACTAAGTCTTTGCTTTTGTATAATATCCTTCGGAATGCGCACCATAACCATTAGCTAAAGTATACATGCCTTCAGAATGTGTGCCATTACCATAAGCACCATATAATTTGGTAGTACCATTATCTACGTATGTGCCGCCATATCCTTCCGCATGCGCACCATATCCCTCAGCCTTTTTATCATAATATCCTTCTGCATGGGCGCCATAAGCAGTTGCTTGAATATTACCATAGCCTTCAGCATGAGAACCTTGGGCACTTGCCACTGGAAAATAATTATTTCCATAACCATATCCTTCGGCATGGGCGCCTTCCTTTACTGCATGTGGGCCTTCATAAGTAAAAACATTGGTTTGACTATTAAATCCGGTACTGCCACCGCCATAACCTTCTGCATGACCATACTAACTAGCGAGTGTACCATATCCTTCAGCATGGCTTCCACCGACGGCATAAGTATAACTTCCTTCAGCATGTTCGCCTGTATTTCCTTCAGCTTTAGTATAATATCCCTCAGCGTGCTATCCATATGAACCAGAAGCTAATGTCATGTATCCCTCTGCATGTTGTCCTTGCGAACCACTTGCAACAGCCTGATACCCTTCTGCATGTTGTCCCCCACCACCATTAGCATATGTATAATTTCCTTCTGCATGACTAGCTATACCATTAGCATATGTATGAGAGCCTTCTGCATGTGTATCTTGACCACTAGAAAAAGTATAATATCCTTCACTATGACTTTCATATCCTTCTGCACGAGACATACTTCCTTCTGCATGTGAATATTTTCCAGAGGCCACAGTTAGATTTCCTTCAGAATGAGCGCCTTGGTTTGATGCGCCGGGAGTAATAGAAGTATCTGTTTCAGCTGCTGTTGTTCTATTATATGGTGTGCTTTGTGAAAAATTATTATAGACTACTGCTGTAGAACTACCAACACCTTCACTATGAGATGCTTCTCCTGACGCGCGGGTTTGTTTTCCTTCCGCATGAGAGAAAGGCGCTGTAGCCGTAGTCTAATATCCTTCAGCCAATGAACCACTAACACTAGAAACAGTTTCAATACCAAATGCCATTGTAAAACCAGAAGTAGCAGCAACATCATAACCGATAGCAATACTATTTGCTCCGACAGTAGTATTAGCTTTCCGACCCATACTTAAACTATTAATAATTACGGTATCCGTCTTATCCGCTTTATCGCTTACATCTGTTACATAATTAGACGCTTCTAAAAACTAATCTAACTTCGCTTTATCCGTAGCGCTCATTAAGCCCGCGGCCGCAATTGTCGCTTCAGTGTAACTAGGAATCTTTGCGCCGCCAAAGCGCTCCCATTTTGAATCCAAATAAACCCATTCGTCATACAGATTTCCTGTTTCTTCACTAGCAGGAACAAGATAAAATGTATTACTATCTGGGGACGATATTGTTGGTTGTAATGTCGTACTATTATATTCTGACTGGGAACAAATATGGAAGTCAATAGGCTAGACTTCACCGGAAGCTGCGGCGGAATTATCTAACAATGATTCCCATTCATGCGCGGTATTAGCCATATATACTTCTAAGCCGCCGGATTCGCCCTTTAAGACAATACATGTTGAACCTAAAGTTATATATCTAGATTCAATATTTTCCATATCCGCGGCAGTATCGCATATATGTTCATAAGTAATAACATTATCCTATGAACCGCGCTTGGTCATAATATTTGCCATCAATATCCCTCCTTTATATAAAAAAATAAATAGAAGAAAGACTAAAGTCTTCCTTCTATTATGTAAAAGAAAAAGCAATTATCAATTATAATTTATTTTAATTCTAAAGCTAATTGATTAGTTGGTATATGTCAATATTATTTACCGCCGCCATCTGACGTGCAATCTGCTCCAAGCTCATTCCCTTTTGAAGAAAAGGTAAAAGCGCGGAATTATTTTGTAAGATTTGCGTCAACATAGCCTATGGATTAGTCGCATTTTTAAATTGCTGCATCATGCGCTTAGTCTGCTCAATTGACTACTGCTGGAGCTGCTGGGGCTGCGGGGGGAGCTGTGCTCCGTTTCGCATTTGACTTATTCTACTTGCCATTTATCCATTCCTCCACTGCGCCTAATCGCGCAAGAATCTCATTCATGTCTACTGCGGTAGGCTCTTCATGAGGCTTCACATCAAATGGGACTACTTGTTTATTACCATTCTAATCAATTCTAATCCACCAAATGATATCTTGGTCCGCATCTGGTAGGTAAATCTCGCCGCCGCCAATAGGGAATGCCCAAGCGGCTTCTTTACCATGAATTGGGTCTGCTCTATAAACTGGAGCCCGCTGCATAGTGCCCCATAGATTATTTTGTGGATAAGCATTAAATTGGGTCTGCCCCATCATCATATTAGTGTTCTAATTCTGATTCCAATTGTTCATCCTAGGGTTCCTCCCCATACTTGCGGCCGCACTTAGGGCAATACTCGCATTCTCTTAGATTGTTTGCTGCATCAAAAAAGAAAAGATAAGGTTTTTCCTTCTTCTTCTTACTATCCCAGCAATAAAAACATCCAAACTCTTCCATACTTTACCTCATTTGTTTAAGATTTCATCAATAATTTGTAATGTCTTACTTAAACTATTGTAAATAATTTGTAAGTCATTTAATGATACGACCGTGCCATTGTTTGAAGACGCAAGAAACTTTGTCATCATATAACCATTCGTACCATTATAACTAATTTGGCTCCATCCATCGTTTCCATCTTCAATTACTTCAACGGTCTCACCCAATGGGATTTTAGCAATCACATTAGAGTCGTTTGCGGAAGAAGGAGAACTACGGAACTTTACTGGGAAGTTGTTACTCGCGGTAACTTTTGCGGTATAACTCATACGGTTCCTCCTACACTTGCTTCAGTAAACTTGAGTTCTTTAACCTGCGCTTCAATTGCGGCATCAACGGCCTTATCATCGAATGTTAAGCCGTATTTAGCTAATAAGCGCTTTGCGTATTCAATTGCATAAGCTTTCTTGTCCTTGCCCATCTTCGCGCCAAAAATCTACTCTGCCGCATAAACTGCGATATTCGCAATCTGGCGTAGAGTATTTAGCTAATCGACGCTTAGCTTGGATTTGAGAAAGGGAATGCCGAAAGCTGTTAGGGCACCACCAATAATTAGGATAAGGCCCACAATAATATAAGTTACATTCGTCATTTAAATGCCTCCTTACTGGTCTAAGAATTTAGTCATCATATAACCAGTCTTGCCCTGATAGGTTACACGTTGCCAACCTGGGTCAGGTGCTAATATTTGCACACGCTCGTTAATATCAACGCGCGTAAGTACATTTGCTTTTGTTGAAGGGAACTCGCGCAGAGCTACCTTTGTAGCATTAACTACTGCGCTTCCAGTTGTTTTTTCTTGATTATCCACGGGTGTTACCTCCTTCTCGGCAGAATCGGAGTAATCCACTCCTTTTAATTCGCCCCATTCTTTCCATTTTTTATTGGTAACTTCGGATATAATAACGCCAACACTTTGCCCGCTGGCTTCGATTACTTTACCGTTACCAATATATAGACCAACATGGGAACGGTCGCTGCCATTTTTTAATGTGAACACGGCAGTACCTGGTTTAAGAGGTTTTCCATCAGTACGTTTGCCGCCCTCTAATTTACCTTGACTGGTACAATATTTTCTCCACATTGTATTAGAGCCATGGTACATATAGCCGCCTAATTGCTTGAAGGCCCAAGAGAATAAGCCGGAACAATCGGTTACGTAATGACCAATCCAACGGTCACCATATAAGGCATTGTAATACTAATTATCACCTTTACCAGTTTGTTTCCAATTAGAGCCATAAGTGCTGACCATGTGTTGAACTTTTTGCGCCTGAAGCGCAGAAGTCCATTTAGTACAAGAAGCCCCTAGTATGTAACCCCAATGGTTGTCGATTGCATACTAGAACTTGGCAATTAAATCAGCCGTTCGAATCGCCATTAAAATCAGCCTCCTCTCTATTTTGTTTTAATTTATATGAAAGCTTACCTAGTAGACTAGAGAAGCCTTCTTTATCTATCCAACGAAGCATATAACGTTCGCTATATAGCCATTTTTCACCTAAGCTATTTACTAGATAGGTTGATACGTTGAATAGCATAATAGTATCCATGCCTGGAATTGTTGATACAAGCGCTTCAGCCGCATCTGGAACGATTGCGGCCGCACTTATGACAGAAAAGCGATATATCGCCCAGACCCAGCAAATAAACTTGCTTAGCCATTTACTGTACTAAAGCGCGGCTGCGGCAACTCTGTTAGCCATTATATCACCTTCTTTTTATTTAGTTTTTAAAATAGTTTTGAATAACAATGATATTTACATTTTCACACCATATATATACCTGGGAATTGTATGATTTACATAAGTATTAGAGGAACTAACAGCATGAGATAAAGTTACACCAGTATCACTTACGGTCACTGCTCTTGCTGTATTATATGAAGAATTAGAAGTTCCATTCATATACCAAGATGGGCATATATGCCTCTGTCCTTTAATACAAAAATGAGATGTTAAATTATCTCTACGCCATGTATCTCCCATATATTCACCGAATACTATTATTATAGCGAAATATTCTGTTAAATCTAATGCAATAGTAGAATTATTTGCCATATCAGCATACGGATTTGGATTTGTCCATAATAATTTTATTTGATTATTTGATGCTGAAGTCATTCCAACCATACATAAACCTCCTAAGTTTTCACTTTGGGGGATTATGTATATTTTCTATTTCCCCCGTTAAATTATTGGTATAAACTTAAAATAACGTAAACCAAATGTATAGCCACTTTCACCATAAACTTTAATTTGGTCACCTTTACTACATAGGGCAGTAAATGGAGCAAAATAGGCTGAATAATGTACCGTCATCGCAACTCTAACTCCATTTATATCTATGTATCCATCACCTGAACTACTAGTTTTTCCTAATGTAATAAATATCCATCCATCACTAGGACAAGTATAAGTAAAAGGTGAAGAAGCCGATACATTACGTGTTGTTTCTGTAACTGTTATAGCTTTACTATAATTTGGTAACATTTTTACAATAACATTAGTAGTTCCAATCATACATATCCTCCGTTATTATTAGGAGGAATTATGTATAAATTGTAATTCCCCGATAATTATTTTAAATAATTTTCTTTTTCAACCCTACAGATATTATATCATACTCAATCTGCGGTTGTCAAATATTTGATTTTAGAAATCTCCGAAATATCCTCAGACTTCTCTACCTAATTCTTTAGCACATGATACTTCAACAAACATTTTCTCTTATGTTCATTAACCGCATCAATAATAGCACGCATATCGTTCTCACTATAGAAAGAAAAAAATGTCTCTCCATCTGCACGATACTGTACTTCATCAGCACCACCATTTAATGCCATTTCCGCAGATAACAAATTAAGCTGGTCTTGTGTGCTAAGAGAGAAATGTGCGGTTTTACCAGAATCTGGTAATTTAACCTCAACACCATCTTCAATAGCTTTGTTGCAATCATAGCTCAATTCTTTAATTTTATTTTCTTTAACATAATCTAAACTTACATCTGCGGCTTGAGCAACCACAATCGAAACTGGAATAGGCGCGGGTGCTTCAATCTTAATCTCTTCATCCTTCTCAATACTAGCGGCAAGCGCATCATATTCATCCTTTTCAATTTCTCTAACGATTGCTTCAATATAGGAATATTGTCTACTTGGAAGTGGTTTCATCCAAGTATCTCTATACAATTGCCCATTATATTCTACAAACTAACCTTTATCTTCGTCGGTAATAACCAGTAGATTATTCTATTCTTGGTAGGTTAGATAGTTTAATGAACGGGCTATACCGATAAACTTATCGTCTTTAAAAATCTTATAATATCTCATATAAACCTCCTTTAATAAAAGGAGGCAGGAGAAAAACTCCTGCCTCCATTATTAGAATCCAATAGAATAATCTATGTTGCAAGTAAGCACTCCGATTGCTTGTGCATTAGGACTACCTTGTGCATTTACATAAATAAAGTTCGGTGGCTGATAAGTGTTACCAGTCATAGAACGAGTCCACCAAGCAGAAGCTGGTACCCAACCACCTTCAGTACACTGATAGATACTACCAGATGTCGCCTAGATTACTGGCGCACCTGCTTTAACTTGGTCACGAGAAGCGTAAATATAAATCTGTTCGCCTGCATCCCAGATATCACCGGACTCAAGTGTATGGTCGCGCATAATTGTAGAATAAGCATTAACATTTAATGCTACATTCACAATATAAACTGTTGGACTATAACTAATTGGAACGCCCTTGAATCTTGCCGTCATATATCGTTCACTTGGAGTCGTAGGACTAAATGCAGAGGTCCCATCATACTAAAGTATAGTAACATTGGAAGCAGAACTCCATGGTAACTTGCCACGAGCTTCTGGTTCATATACTGTACCAGTAGCAACTGTAAGTTCTGGATAAGAAGGAACAGATATATAGTCACCGCGCACAATATCATTAGCTCCTTCAATATTATATGCAACAACATTGAAGTTATCTTGCGTTGCTTTCATATGGCGTGATACAATTGTAGTTGCATAAGCAATAGACTAGAATTGTATTGGTAGTGCACCAAAAATTCTGTTATTTAACATAGTTCTATAAGGACTGTTAACCCAACCAAGGGTTTCGCCAACACCAATCTAAGTGTTAAGGGTATAAGTATCCATTGTAGAAACTGATAGAGAAGATAGATATATTCTTGGCGCAGTATCAGTCTGAGGAATATTAAGAACATCGCCTTTATTCCTTGTCTGTACTACACCTAATGTCATCTTTTCATGGCACCAGTTTGCTAGTTGTCTGCACTCACCAACGCCTAAGTCCTTATCCCAAAGTTTAGACCAATAGATAACGCCACGACCAGTACCCATATTTTTCGTACCAATATCATCAACAAAGCCGCCATTACTCATTGCCACTGCACCAAATATAATTGGACGAGTACAAGGAGTAAATGAAGGTAATGTAATGCGAGATTCTATTATCTCATTAGTTATACCATTTACATTTGTACCATGATATACATATAAAGTTGGGCTGTTAGCTGGGTGACGTAATACTATAATATTTCTACTATGAGCATTATCATCATTACCAAGTATGATAGAATGAGCATTGAGATTGACATCATTAGTAGCAGGAGTAGTATCACCGAAACTAATACGAGAGCATTTATTAACTAGGTCATAAAATAGCTTGAATCCAGTAATAACACCATCATCATCAGAATAACAAGAAGCTAATATGGATTCACCATTATTTAGAGAACTCAAATCACTTGTATTGATATCATATTTGAAGTCAATTACTAATGTAAAGGCTTGGTCCGCTAGTAGCGGAGTGCGCCCGACCATTACTCTATAGTTATTCTTTGAAATACGTAAATAATCCGCATTAGCAGTTGGAACTAACTGAATACCACTATCATCTGCGCCATCATATCCTAATTGAATCTCCATCCTATCGGTCTGGTTTACATTACTTAGAACACTATTAGTTTCGCACAGTTCTAATAGCTGGCCCGCACTAAGCTCAGAGAGATTGATGCCGCCGCTAAAGTCTGTACCAACTGTATGTTCTTCCCAAACTGCAAATATATTCTGATTATCTGGAGTAATATTAAGAGGTAAGTGGCTCCATCCTTTAAAGATTTTATATTTGTTGCCGTTAATACGATAAGTTGCAATATCATTCGCGCGCAACTGAGCAATTGTTGGTGCGGACACTGTAGTACCTTCGCCATACTTAATATTATTCGATTCGGCAACCTTAGAACTCTCGTTAATAACACCATTAACGGGTTCATCCATATACCACTTAAACTTATAATACCTATCATTACTGTTGAAGTGAGTATAAAGAATAATATTGGTTTTGAATGAAGTAGTCATATCAGGAACCATACCGTTGTAAGTCCAACCACTGAAGGGTACGTACTCACCATTTTCATATTCACCTAATACATAGGTATATTGCTCTGTCATAGTGCGTTCTGGTACACTCTCAAGCCATCCTAGTGATACAGGGTCAAGAGGAACTGGCTGTCCTTCATCAATGTAGGTAAGCTGCGCGCCGATTGTTGCATTAACTTCATCCGCATAATACTCGTAAATAGTGGTCTAATCAGCAGTTAAACCCATTGCCATTGCAGTATCATCGTCATATTTAAATGTGACTTGATACTTCTGTTGTAATGTGCCTGCACTAGTATCTAATGTTAAGTTTGGCCATACGCTGCGCTCTAAGCCAGCAAAGTGGTCGCGCTCAACAATACTATAGTCACCTAGAATAGATAACGTACCTGTTAAGTTGACTCTTGCAATAGCTTCGCCTGCATCATTATAATAAACACCAAGAGTATTTTTCCTTTCTTCAAAAGGCTATAAGCTAATAATATCCTAAATATGTGCGGTTGTTAAACCAATTAGCTGTAAGCTAGAGATATTATTTAGTGCAGCATTTGCAATGCTCATCCAGTCGATATTACTATTATAATCACTATCGTTAATTAAGAGAGTAGTTAAGGAACTAACGTCGGTCACGCCGGTGCGAGTTTTTAATGTAATCTCCTGTAAATTCTTAGCAGAATATAATGTAATATTGTTAATGGTATTTGGTAAGTGTAATACTTCTATCCCAGTATTACGTGGTAAGCTAACCGATGTAATCTGAGTACCTTGTGCCTCAATGCGCTTAATAGAAGTACTATTACCTAATGGTAATTCACCGCCAAGGTTATTACAGTTCTGAATGTCTAAGACTTCTAGAATTGGGTTATTATCAGCAATATTAAGAGTTGTGAAGTTACCATTTTCGTATGCAGTATTGGAAGTACCAATAATTAACTGACGTAGTTTATGTGTATGCTGGAAGTTGTTTGCTTTCATATAGAAAGAAGCTAGACCTTCAGCGCCAATAATTTCATCAGTAACAGGGTCACGAATGGCTTTGCCCGCGAGAGCCTAAATATGATTGGCACCATACACACGAATACGAGAGTCATTCATATCATTTAGAATGGATTTGAACTCATAAGTTACGCCTGCTTTCGCGCGGAAAGGACGAGCGAAAGTTTCTGCATAAGATATATTAATATACATATCTTGATATGGGGTAATGGTTAAATCCCAGTTTGGAGTTACCGCCATACCGCCAGGGTTATAGCAAGAGAACTCGAATAAATCATTGAAAACATTTGGTAATAGATATTTACTACCGAAATAAACATCCTAATCTCTGCACCATTGACGACGTTGATACTTTTTGCGGCCCTACATCATATCACGTAAGAAACGAGTTTCTTGGCGTGTTAGATAAATCTTCTGATTGGGATTATCCGCAGTATAACCGTAATCACCAGTGAAGGAACGAATGTATTTGCGTTCAACGTCTAGTCTCCAAATAGCCTCAGGATAGCAGTTCTGCACCTTATCAAATTCTTGAATTAGATGTTCTGCATTGAAGCATTTTTCACCGTTACTAGTAAATGCATTAACAATATCGCTGTTAAAGCTTTTACTTAGTCTGCGCCAGAATATAGAACCTGCGCCATTGAATACATAGGAAGAAGATGGGTCACCGTCAATGCGGTAATCTGTATCTTCTTTACCATATGGGAATACTAATTCCCCATTGTTATCAATACCAATTGCAGTATCCATATCGTAAGACCACATATCAAATGCATATTCAGTATAGTATTGTTTACTATTATCAATGTCAGTGTCTGAAGTACGAACAAATGTACCATTCCACACGCCGCTATTCTGAGAGTCTGCGGTCGCATCATCATTTGGGTTCTCATCATAAGTATGAATCATTGCTTTAATGGGATTAAGTACCTTACGATGCTTACCTGTTTTAGCGAAGTGCCAGAAGGTATTCTTTGCGCGGTTATCCATCATTGTATAGTAATGAGTGAAGGCGTAGAAGAACGCAACTGATTGTCTTACCACCCACTCGTCTAACTGAGCTACGAAATCTTCATCAGAAACAGTAACTAGCCAAGTATAGAAAGCACGCCATACGCCGCTGTTGCGTTTCTGTACTGCTTTGGATTCATTCTTATCGCCGTTAACTAACTTGCCATCGCGGAAATTACCATAATAAGCATAGCGCATTTCAAATGAATGGTCGCCATCTAATTCTTCATTGAATAGTGACCAGTATCTCATGTTCTTTGGCTGGCCATTAGCATCTAAACCGGCCCATTCTTCCATTGTAATTGGGAATGTATATGCAATTGTTTGTACACTTTCGCCCGCGTCAGACTTAGCAGTAAAGGTATCTAGTAATTCACCAGTATCTTCATCCTTATCCTGCTCAGCATGGTAAGCTTCAATCATGCGCGCCTACGCATAATAGATTTTGCTACCGCTAACACTAGTATCAGTTGTTAAAGTAAAAGTACCGGTATAATGCCCGTTCTAAGCTAGGGTTGCGGAACCAGCTACTTCATAATACTTGCCTAAGTCAGCTTCAACAGGATTACTTACTATATCATAATAAATAGTGGAGTAGTAAACGCCAGACTGGAACTGAGAGTTGTTAGTGTTGTTATCAGAAATCTCGATAGTAAATTCATTGATATCTGTTGGGTCATATGCACGAGTATAGTCAGATTTCTTAGAGTCACCGATATTACCTAGTGCATAGAAGTGCCAATTCTTATCATTGAACTCTTTATGGTTAGTATAATTAACAACTTCTTTACCGTTAATCATTTCGGTTGTATGTTCATCATCGTTTTCGCGCACAAATAGTAATGCTGGAACAAATTCCATATCATTTTTAATGCGGTTATCGCGCAGTTTAGCGGGAGATATATAAGTAAGATACTCATCATATCTCTTCTGTAATAGTGCGTTATTAACATTTTCAGATGAAGCAATATTAACCTTCATATTAAAGAAGTTGTTTGGAATAGAGGTTGCAGTTAAGGAAACCTTACTGCTATATCCAACTTGTTCTTCCCACTTAGAAGCATCAAAGGTTTCGCCGCTCGTATGAGCTTCAAGACATTTATATACTTTACCATTATACCGTACTAATGTATCATGTGTAGTATTATCAGACATTGTATATAGTAAAGAATAGGAAGTATTTGGCTTCCAAGTGTCTTCATCTTTCCAGTCTAAGCAGTAAGTAGGCTCATCCTGTTCATCAGTACCGTATCCTAAAATTAGAGAAGACTGATAGTTAGGAATGAAGGTTTCGCCCTTAACTTTATCAGAAGGATTGTGTATACCATCACATTCAAATAAGAAGTCAACATTACGGCCTGCATTACCATACTTATCAGAAGTTGTACCCTGACCTGCATGATAACCATTCTGAAATAACCAGTTATCTTCTTTACCACGGCTAGGATAAACTGTGCCGCCAGGTGCATGAATACAACGTAGACTTGAATTGGCTACGAAGTCTTTCTTACTAGTGGTAAAGCGTGGAGTATCAAGCATTAAAATCTTTACATCAGGTAATTTCTGAGCTAAGCGCACTGGGTCTAGAATAGTATCGGCAGTTTCATAAGGAGTAAAGTCATCAGTTTGTGTATCATAATAAATACAGTTACGCTAATAACGCACAATACTTGTTGCCGCGTCTTTACTATCTGCAATAAAGTTACGTAATACCTATTCGGTATTAAGCGATGTATTGTAAATCTTCATTCTGTAAATGTAAACATCGCAATCAGGAGAACCAATATGAATTGGAGACTCATAACCAGTGCGGTGATATAGTGCCTGAGATGAAGTATATGGATATGCCTTACTTGGGCAACCATCTTCATAAGACATTAAGAAGGTAGCTTCGCTATCTTTGTTAATGTTTATATCTAGTTCAATCTTATCCTCTTCGGAATAAGGGAAGTATAGATAGGTATTGGTCGCGGCGACGCCGTTAATTTCAGTATTAGACGCAGAATCGGTCTTTAACCAACCATTGTGTGCGTTTAATTGAATACCAACTGACTTAGCAGAAGCACTTTCACTTGTGACGCCCATATTTGTAAACCAAACAGCATTGGCATCGCGCACTGCCGCAGTTTTAAAGATAACCTTTAACTCTGCGCCATCACGGAATACTGTACTTCTGGTTTCATAAACGCCATCGCCAACCTGATACTGATAGCTTTTGAACATAGTATAATCAAACTCGGCCCAAGTTCCTGCTTTTATTAAGAAGTAATCGCCATCTTCATCAGTACCATAGCCGCCGTTGAACCAGTCAAAATTATTGGAAACGGTCATATTATAATTATCATTAGACCACATACGCTTGTTAGAAGTATTAGTAACACCCATGGGATTGAAATCTAATACTAGATTATCAGTAACTGGAGCAATATCAATATTCAAACTAGACACATTTAATGCAATCTTAATTGATGCATCGCCAACTTTAATCATTAAGATATGTCCTTCGCTCGCGGTTGCAATATAGTTCCAAGTTCCACCATTAGTACCAGATAGTGTTACAGTATTAACATTTACATTATCTACATAGTATTGAACAGTATAGGAGCTGCTGCTTCCACCTGCTACAGTATAAGGAATAGATACTGTATTATATTGAGTAACATCATTATAGTCGGTTTCAGCGGGCGGGTCGCTTAATGCACGGTATGGAGAAGCAATAATAATATCATTGCTTGTGCTATCATACCATATAATATCACGGTATACATCATTAGAGTAGATAGTACGATTATTAACAGAAGCAGTAACATATAGGTGTAACTTATAAGCGCCTGCAACCTCTTGAGCTGGAATACTGAATGGCCCAGCTGTAGTCTGGTTTGCACGTAAATTAACCGTTCCAACTTCAGTTCCATTGAGTACGAAATGCACTACCTTCTCAATGTTACCAGAAGCAGAGTATGCTAAAGAAGGAGAAGTTCCAACTGTATTAACAGAGTTTTCACTGAATGTAGTAATGATAGAAAGGTTAATAACTGTTACTTCCCACTTCATTGTCTTATACAATGTTGCATCTTCTGCATCTGTAATAGTTAATTCAAATGTTTTCTTACCCAATGTGTTACAATAATCTGTAACGTTAATAGAGTAGAAACCTGTCGTAGTAGTTTCTGGCCAAGTATTAGAAGCATTTTCTGGGTCACCACTAGTCATACTTTCATTATCTACAATAACAGTATTGGTAGAAGTTTCAACTAATGTGTAATAAGCACCTTCATTAGCCGCGCCAGAGGTATAGAAGAACTTTAATTCTACTGGCTGTGTTGAATTAAGAGCCTATGTTAAGTTACGTTCGGTAATACGATAAATCTTTTGATTAGATATAATACCACCGCCGCCACCTTCAGGTAGTTCAATCATTGCTACAGTCTTTACTTCACTAATACGAGTCCATTTTCCAGCAGTCCATTCTGCATCATTATTAGCAGTAATGCACTGATAGATATAGCCGTTATATAATACTCTATCATCTACAGCATAGGAAGTTTCTGCAACCCAAGATGGAACATCTAGGTCATCATCGACTTCATTTTCTGTTCCATAATTATATTCATAGAGTTTCAGATAATACTTTGCATTATCACTATTATAGACTTTATCAATGTTATAACGTTTAATATAATTAGTATCTAATTGCTGTCCAATTACTACTGCCTGTATTACGTCTTTATCTAAATCCATATCGTGAACTACGGTAAATCTGTAATGAATATATCCAGTAGATGGAGTTCCAACATAGTAATCAGTATTTAGATCTGCATTTTCAATCTGTGGTAGAGTATCAGTAATAATAGCAGATGAATTGCCGCTTTCTGCTCCACCGCCACCACTAATTAAGTTCCATGCATTATCTATATATTTCCAATAATAGTATTTACCATCATCCTTCTGTAATAAATAATCTGCATCAGCAGTAGGAGTAATGGTAGTAGTTTTTGTATCATTTGTATAAAGGGTTGGCATACCTGTTTCTGCATCATAAGTAATGCAATCTGCATTTACAATAATGGTTGCAGACTTAGGTGTAGTTTCTAATGTGGAAACGCGCCCGGCAATATTAGTAATATTAGATTCGGCGCTTGTTACACGAGAAGCTAGGGTGCCCGCGTCCGTTAAGGCTTCACCGCCATCAATCTTATCTAAGCGGCCATCTAAATTATTTAATGCAGCCTCGACAGTAGAAGCAACGGCTGCATTACCAACAACGGTTTCAACCGCAGATAAACGTTCAGTTAAGCCGCCGGCATCATCATTTTCGGGGTCGGCCGCGTGACTAATCTGAGCCGCAATTTCATCAATACTATTATTATTAAGAACAACACTTGATTCAATTGCGCTAAAACGCTGAGCGAGAGAATCTTCAATAGGCTCACCGGTTTCTTCATCAGTTCCTAAATCTCGATGCGCCGCCGCAATTTCTGCTTCAAGCGCGGTCGCGCGGTCATCTATACTATCTATCTCTTGATTTAAAGTTTCTTCTGCCTGAGCAATAGAATCCGCCAATGTTTTACCTACGCGCGCATCAAGCACGTGACCATCATCAAGTGTATAGTCAACATCATTATAAATATCATTCTTATCAACTTTATTTAGGTCACTATAGTTCTTAGCCGCCGCTTCAGCCGCATCAATTGCATCCTTTACAGTACTTTGTGTACTAAAGTTGCCGCCAATTACATTGTTAATTGCGCTAATAGCATCGTTTAGAACACGACCTTGATTAGCGCTTAATACTTTTGTATCTGTATTAGTAGACTACAAATTATCAACAATATCTGTATAGGCTACACGCTGAGAAATTAGCGTTTCATCATTGGTGATGCGGGTATCTGTAGCAGAAAGACGCTCATTAAGAGTGCTATTATTACCACCGGTACTATTCTTTCCGCGGGCATTAGCAATTTCAGTTTGTACATTGATGAGTTGCTGTATCATTGAAGGCTGAAGCCCAGGTTTTGGATTACCATCAATAGCATTTAATCTTTCAATTAAACTGTTGTAACCATCGCCTGCAGCGCTCTTAAAGTTATTTGCGGCAACAACTGCTGCATCAGCATTCAATTGAATAAGAGTGTCAAAATTAGACAATCTATATTGTAAAAGATCAAACTCTCCGCGTGAAGCTATAATCTCTAGGAAAGCATCATTAAATGATTTATTTAATGTATTAAATTGTGTCGCTAATCTTGTGTTCCTATCTTTAGCTTCAGATTCTAAATCAACTAATCTTTGCTATAAATTAGATTTAACGATATGATTACCGTTTTGATCTACTTCATTGGTACCAAGGGCTGCTAGAATCTAACTATATGCTTCTTCGCCGTGTTCTGCCCATTCAGTTGAAGATGATAAAGTATTCATAATATCACGAATATTACCTTCAGCTGTACTCATTCTATTAATTATTGGAATGGTAGCCGTATCAATACGATTCTGTACTTCATATACATCCGCCTTTGACTCAGCCGTATCTAATGCCATAGCTACGCCCGCTTCAAGATTGTTCATCTTATTCGCAGTAATCGGATCTTCAGCCACCCAGGTAGTAGGCCCAGCATATGTAATACTATAATTATAAGCCATTTCCTTTTACCTCCTTAAAATATTTAATCTCTTAAGAAGAGATTATTCCTCTATTATTTTTGTCGAGACGACACGGAGTTTTTATCGCTTTTTTATTTATGGCAATAAAAAAAAGACGGATTATTTTTCCGTCTTATAATTTAACTTTTCTTCCGCATATCCTTCATCCGTAGTGTAATATATATGTTTAAGCCCTACGCTTCTAAAGAGGGCAAAGCACGAAGGGCACGGCCGCGCGCACGCCAAACTACCATCTTTATGTTCTCTATATAAATAAATATGAACCTTGTCCCACTGAATCGAGTCACCAAACTTCCACCTAAGTCGCTGAATTAAAGCGGTTTCGCAATGCATTTTTGCGGGAGTAGAAGTATCGGAATACCTATATACATTAAACTTAGCTTGAAGCGGCGAAGTTTTGTTCGTATTAGATGCAGTCGCAACGATTGTACCTTTATAGACTGCAACCGCTCCAATCGCGGGCGCACTACGAGTTCCTTGATAATCTGCTTGTGCTGCGGCTTCGCGCGCAAACTTAAAATATCTTGTATTCATGTATAATCTTCCAATAAATCAAAGGTCATTATATAGGTAACATCTTGAAAGTTTATATACAAAGGATAGTTATATCTCCCTGTTTCAATATGGTTACATATTATTGTAAATACATTATCAAAAGTCAGACCTGTTACATCTGGATAAAAAGGCACAAATATATTACGGGCTTCAATACATAACTCGAACAAGCCTTCAGGCTCTTCAATTTTATGATGCCGCTGCTGTAAGAACTCATCCATTATCTATAGTCCTCGACCATATCAAAGGTAATGTCATAAAACTTACCATCATATAGCCACTTAAATCTATATTCATCTATAGGTTTCTCGTGCTTGCCTAGTTCGCGCGCGACTATACTTACCAATCCATTATAACTTTCCTTATCAACATTAGTATACTGACCACCACCAGGATTGGTAATACTAATATGCATCTCATATAAACCGTCTTCATTACTCACAGACTTTATCTTTTCCATAAACTCATCCATTTTTTCTACCCCTTTCTACATTATAAAATATACTATAATTTATACTTAAAGTCAAATAATAATTATACTTTAATTGTAGGAGGTGGTCGATTTGAAAATCAAAGTAAAAATTACCACTAGTGAAAATATGAACTACTATGGTTGCGCGCAAGATACCATAAAAGAAATTGACCTAGAAGATTACGTGGCATGTGTTACCGCCGCAGAGATAGGTAATGCGCCGCTTGAGGCGTGTAAGGCATAGGCTGTTGCTGCACGCACTTTCGCCGCCACAAGAGGCGTACTTGAAGGCAAGGTAATTTCTGATAGCGCCGTAAAAGCGCAAGCTTTTCGCGCGCCAAGAAACAACTATAAGAATTGCAATGCCGCCGCAAAAGAAACAGCAGGACAAATCTTAACCTATTAGGGCAAACCAGCTGCGGTTGTATATACTGCAAGTAATGGCGGCCGCACCTATTCTTCTCAAGAAGTATGGGGTGGAGTGCGCGATTATCTTGTTGCTGCAGCCGACAAGTGGGATACATCAAGTAAGAAGACTGGTCATGGTGTAGGTTTAAGCTAGAATGGCGCAAAGAACGCTGCAAATCAAGGTGTAACCTACGACAAAATCCTTTCATTCTACTATCCTAACACTACATTAACAAAACCATAGACAAACTATATTGATATTGTAAGATAGCTAAAGGCGCAATTAGAAAAGGTGCGCGCGCAAATTAAAAAGGGGCTTTAAGCCCCTTTATTTTTTTTATTCTTCTCCCGCTTCTACTACTTCTTCTTCGTCTTCGTCGGGCTTAATAACGCCAGTTGCCATATCAATCCGCCGCTTTAGCGATGCCTTACTATTACCAAGCGCTTCACCAAACCTATTAAAATCTTCAATCTGGCTGGTAAAAATTGAATCAATCTTCTGTATAATGGTGTTAGCGTGCTGGAAGAAGTCAACATATAGTGCATTTTTCGCGCGCGAAAAAGCAATTAGCTTACCCGTTTCTTCATTCCATTCATCTTCGGGCGAGCATTTCGCAACTCCACTATAGCTATTCTTAAGCACGCACATATCATACCAATTCTTATTATGGAAGAAAGAAATTGGCGGCTTATCATGCTTAGTAATAGTCTCAACGTAAAATGTGTGCATAAGTTCCTTAATAGGAATATCATCCAAATGGTCAATTACACACGCAATTGTCCGCTCTTTTTCATTAACATAAAACTTACAATCCGACTGCTTTACCTGATAATTCATTTCTTTAAATCTCCTTTATATATATACTTACTAGGATTACTTAATACTTCTTTAGGTGATGCGCCTGATTTAGCGTACATGCGTACATCTTCTAGTGTTAAAAAAATCGACGGTTTTTCCGCTGCTATGCAAACGGTTTTATTATCATATTCTTTAACGTTTACCGTATGGCCACATTTCATACATGTCCATTTTGTTTCTGTACCATCTTTATAAGTAACAATATAATTCCCATTTTCCATTCGTACCAAAGCAATAGGAATAGAAATAGGATGACCCACAAAGAAAGAGGTGTTGCCGCAATTAGAACACTTCACCAGTTTTTCCTCCAAGCTTCAAGTGCAAGACGGCGTGAAGCACAATAATCTCCTTCGTGTCCACATTCGGCACAGCGAACATACCAATTCTTGAACGAATAAGGTTCAATTTGTTCTACTATTTGATAGTGCGGGCTGCCGCAATTCTTACATATTCTTGCGGCCGTATGCGCCTTCCTATCCTTTACTCTTTCTAAATACGTTACCTTCATTATCTAAATGCTCCTCTTCCATTAACTTCTCAATAACCTATGTTTCATAGTTGCTAAAATGAGCTTCACAAAAATAACAGTAGGGCTAAAGACGGGGTTGCCGCATCCTACATTCGCCGCAAAAGTAAACTCCATTTTTCTTAACAATATTTGTAACCACTTAATTCACCTTAATCCCATAGGTAGGGTAAATATTTTGCCAATTCTTGGAAGGCTTCTTCCCTAATTACTTCTTGTTCCTTATAAATCTCAATTCTTCTATCAAGATATTTTTTTGCAAGCTCTCGATTATAAACGTCCGTAAAGTATGCTTCGCTAAACTCGTTTAGTTGGTCGGCGGCTTCTTCTGTACATTTATAAAGGTCATTTGCTATATCACGTAACTTGCGTGCCCATTGTGCGCGCGAACTAAATCCAAGTTGCTCGGGATAGCTATTGCCTTTTTCCGCCAACTCATATAGCATGCTAGGCATGGTTTTTAAAAACCATACATCAATATCCCAAGTATCTTGGGTGCAATAGCCTTTTGTTGCGCGCTGCCATGCATACTTGATGTTCGCGCAAAAATGCTTAATCAATTTAAAGGGATGCCGCAAATAGAAATTGCGAGCATAAGGATAAGTAAATACTGTATTCACTTCTATCAGGTGCCTCCCGTTTCTTTCTACATAAATTATATTATAAATTAAATATAATGTCAACCATTAAGTTTTTTCATTTTACGCACAAATGCGAGCGCATCATCTAGTGTTTCATAAATTGTAAACCACTAGGGCTAGCGCGCGTCTTCAATAGAGGTATGCTAAATTATAGGCTAACCCCATTCAAGCTCAACCTAACGCACGCAATATTCGTGCCCATTTACTTCAAACTAAAAAACTTCATTGCCTTCGGCGGCAAACTTATTAAAAGTATCTATAATAAACATAAAACACATAACACCAATTAACTATGTAACATCCTGAAAATGAATAAAGAGGAAGAAAATAAATAAATAAAGGAGATAGGGGTTCAAAAGGGGAAAGTTACGTCAGAATGGGTAGTGCTCAACGAGGACAAAACTAGGGTAGAAGTAGAATAGATGGGAGTGCGCCAATTTTCAGCTTTTGTCAAACACTTACCGATACAATAAAAAAACCTTAATATCTCCTTTTTTTATATTATAACACAAAAATTATCAGAAGTCAAGTATTTGAGAAAATTTTTTTGGTAGACAAAAATGGGTAGTAGCGCCGCCTTCGGCGTCGCTTTTGAAAAATACCGGCTCCTCGCTTCGCTCGTCGCTGGTATTTTTCAAAATATTAAGGGGAGGGGCTATTATATATATAATATATATATAATAATATATATAATATAATATATAATATATATAATATATATAGGAAAATTTTTGGTGTTATTTTTTTGGGTCTTAAAACGCGCGCGTTTTGACTACCAAAAAAATACCACCAAAATAAATACCACTTTTCTAGTCCACTTTTAACAAAAAAGTGATATTTTTTACTACCTAAAAAACTTATAGTTTGACAAGCCTTAGAACTTATGTTATACTAAACTAGAGGTGAAGAAGATGGAGCTTATGAAACGATAGTTTCTCTCGGATATAATAACAACGTAGGAATTAGATAAGTTGCGGCCTGGCGCTTTTAATATTTTGCGAGCGCCACGTGGTTGGGGTAAGACCACTCTAATGTTCGATGATAGGATTTTAAAGCTCGCGCGTGATAAACGTAATGTCTGTTATCTCGTGCATACTAAAGCTTTAAGGGATAAAATCTGCTTAGAGCATCCGGATTATTGTCGCGCTCTAACAGATAAGGATTTGGATGGTTGGTTTGACCATCGCCGCAAAGGCATCTGGACAATAGAAGATGACGTGTGTTACATTCGTGTTATGTGCTATCAAACTTTTGCCGCAATATTAAGGAAAGATACCAGTTGGTTAGCTGATATTGACCTGGTAATTTGGGATGAGTTTGATGATATATAGCAATACTATAATTAGGAATTGCGCTGGATGCGGAAAAACTTTCCTGACCTTGATAGTCCAGCTCGTGCGGCGGCAATTCTAAATGAAGGCCGCGCGGTATCAACCGTTGCATTTGTTTATCAAGTTCATCAGCTAATATTAGACCCTGGTAAAATTATATTGATAGCTATTAGCGCGACGCCAGAGATAGCGGCCCAGCTTTTCAGCGATAGGGTAAATTATATTTTGGAAGGCCAGCTTGCAGAAGTATTCGATGCGCGGTTTACCTACTATATTGATAGTATAGTAGAATACTTAAAGCAGAATATTGTGACACCGCGCGATGATATGTGTCCATGGATTTATACGCCTAGAATTGCGGATATCCAGCGGCTTGCAGAGATATGCAGGGCGAAGGGCTTTTCCGTACTTACAATCTGGTCTGACGCAAATAGGAATTGGGGACACCTTATGACTGATGAGATTAGGGAAGCAATAGCTTATATCTAGGAAACAAATAAGGTACCGGAGAAATATAATTGCGTGATTACCAATTAGGTTATGGGGCGCGGAATGGATATATATGATACGCGCTTTCAAGATTGGTTCTGCGACTCTAATGAGTATGCGGATATAGCGCAATTTATACGTGCTCGCTATCAGCCTGAGAATAAGTATTTGTTAACGGGTGCGCGAGGTTTAATTGAGTTTGTTCGCGCGGATACACATTTTCCTGAAGTATATTATCAGTGGCACTATAAAGAAGAAATAATGCAGCTTCTCAAGGATTCTCCTATTTATAATAAAGCATATGATAAGCAGCTTCCTAATTGGAATTAGGTTGTTAAAGAATGGAGCGATGTTGTTATTTTTGAAGAGCGTAAGTTTGGAGCACGACATTTAAAACAATATAGGGTTGCGGGCCTGCGCGAAAATGCCTCCTAAAAATGGCATTTACGAAAAATTATATTGCGGAAGGTTGCGCGATACTCGATGGCATCGAGGATATCAATGTTCTTCGCAAAGGGAAAATCGGTAGCGCCTATTTGAAGACCCATGGCTCCGAATAAATATTTAAAAGAAAAATTAAAACGCAGCTTTTCGCTGCGTTTATTTTTTTTTAATTTATTTTAATTTTTAATTTTAATTTTTTTAATTTTTATTTTTTCCCATTTTATTATAAAATAAATTATGCAGCTTGTCAAATATCCAGCTTATTCGCGCTTCCAGCTTATTCGCGCTTCCAGCTTGTCAAGTACTTGACACGCGCCAATACTTGACAGGTTGTAAGTCAAACTTGTATACTGTATACTGTATACATTCGGATGCACACGAACAATTTATTTGTCAAGTATTTGATTAGGTGTTGAACACCTAAATAATCCATTGACTATTTATTCAAATCTGCTATAATATGTATGTAAACGGAAGGGAGATGAAGAGTATGTTTGGAAGAAATAAAAAATCTGATGTTTGGACTAATGAAGATATTGACATGAAAAACCTGTTGAATAGTCTGAGTGAACATAAACAGAGGATGATAGCCTGTTGCCGCAAGATTATTCTGTGCAAGGGAAGTGCGGAAATGCTCCCCGATGGGGCGGATAAGAATGTAGAACTTAAAGAGATTGAAACCAATCAGAAACATATTCTGAATCTTATTGCCGCCTACGATGATGATTTAAGACAGTATAAGCAAATAAAAACTGCTCTGCTGGTTCATTATACTGGTAAGGCTCAACAGTTAACAAGTCATGAAGCCTTACACTTGGCTTGGGAAATAGCATATAGGCACGTGCTGGGAAAGTAAAAGGGAGAGATAAAGAATGACGAAGGGTGAAAGGCTGGTACTGATTATCTGTGCTGTTTTCATGGTTGTTATAATTTTTCTCTCTATGTGGGTAGATGAAGTTACTGATGAAGAATATAATAACGGTGTTCATGCCAATTGCGGCGGGCGCTGGCATTTAGCGGCGCAAGATAGACTATCCTATACTTATGAATGTGATAAATGCTATGAAACCTTCACTACTTTGAATCGTAAGAGGTAAGGCTATGAAAAAGATTGCAAAGAAACGTCTGGTGTATACTTCTCTGGCAACTAAAAAAACTATTGTAGGAGCGTGTGAATATGATGGAGATTTGTCTGATAGTAATATTCTTGGTTCAGTGCATGAGCTGGGCAAAACAGAATGGCTCCCTACTACTTGGATTAGCGGGGACAACTGGGAGCACGAACTTTGGTTAATGTGCCCTGATATGAATAATCCGAAGGTTAGACACCCGATTTTCCGCATCAATGTCCAGACCTTTTACTACTATCAGAAGACATGGTGGGATTATTTCTGTGATAGCATAAAAAGAATCCTGCGGATATAATCCGCAGGATTTATTATTTAGGTGTTTAACACCTAAGATAGAAAGGTATCACTCGTGGATACGAGTGATTTCATAATATTTGCCCGAACCTTTGTCCTGAGGGTGCGCCCAGTCTACAGAGAAATAGAAGCCATCGAGCAGTTCAAAAAACTCAAAATGAATCGGATTGACGGTTTCGCTGATATAAACGGAAGGTTTCTTTCTCGGGGCATCATCCTCAAGAGAGAACAGAATGGCAAAGAACCTGAAAGTATCCTTACCAAAGAGTTCATCGTCCGTTAATTCCTTGATTTCTTCAAAAAGCGCCGCAGAAACACGCTGTTTAATACGATACAGTATAAGGCGCTTTGCTATGCTTTCACTGGGCCCATCATTCGTCATCTTCGGTGGCATAGTTTTCTCTCCTTTCTAGAGAGGGGCAAAAGCCCCTCTCTTTTACGCCCGGCGATAGGTGTTCGGCTTGCCCGGAATCTTGACAATTTCCGTCTGCCACAGATTATTGAGGGCGTGCTGAACCTTGTACCGACTCATGCCGTCCGGCAGTTCATTCTCGATTTCAGCGAACAGTTCGGCGCAGGTGATAGGGGTATCGGTCAGGTTGTCAATAATCAGGTCATGGACAGCATCGTACTCAGCGGCACGAGCGGCCTTTTCGGCGGCGCCCTTGTTCAGTTCGGCTTTCAGTTCATCCAGAATGCCGGGGTAGCCATCTTCAAAACCGGGAATCCCATTCAGCACATTAACAACGGTTTCCAGAGTAGTCTTCTTCATAGTAAATACCTTTCTGGTTTGTGGGGGTTTTCCTTCCCCTTATTTCGTATTTAGTATATCATGGATTTTTGATTTTGTCAAGTATTTTCCAAGGTTAATGTTTCGCTTATGAGCGAGAGGACATCAACCCTGAGATTCGCTCTTTTGTACGACTTACGGCCGTTCACGTACTCGGCTCATGCCTTGGAGTGGTGAATCCCTTGTCCCTTGGAACAATCATAGTATACCACAATTTTAGAGAAAGTCAATGGTTAGATTTAGGTGTTAAACACCTAACTATGCAATGGCGGTTTAACCGCCATATAATAGGGAAAGGAAATAGAGATTGAGAACAACACTGGACAAGTGCATGAGTACGTCATTCACATGCCGATGCTGGGAAAGGTCTTTACATACTCCAAAGATTGCAATGGCAAGTCCGAACCATGAAACCTGCAAGCCAAAGAGCATAATCAGAACCACGTTAAGAATGGTAATTCCGCAACGAACATCATTCCATTCAAAGCGATAAGGGGCTTCGATACCGAACCAATTCTTAATCGTCTGCATTTTTTTCTTTCTCCTTCTGCGCCAACACTCTAAGCATTTCGGCAACTTGATAAGGGTCAAGTGTAAAGGTGCTTTCGGTTGAGACTTCATCTCGTGCGACTTCCAAATTATCGAGTAGGAGAGAAGTAATACCGCCGGGATAATCTTTTGCGTCTTGAATCAATTCTTTTTGCCGTTTCTCGCTGAAGTCAAACTCGAAGGTTCCGTGAATGTTAAACTCAAGTCTCATTTTATTCTACCTCTTCTTCAATACCAAAGTGCTTTAAATAATCATTGAGTTCCTGTGTGGTCAACTCGCCATGCCCGCAGAAATCTCCAGTATCCACACTCCAAAGCGTTACTGGATATTTTCCATTGACTTTTTCGAACACGACCAATTCTTTATGATAACCCAGACTATTCGTATACCGGAAAATCTTAAGATAGTTACCCATTTAAACTTCTCCTATCCATTTGTTTCCATTCCCCTCGGGACAATTGTATTATATCACAGTTATGGGATAAGTCAAGAGGTACTTTTAGGTGTTAAACACCTAAGTAAAATAAAAGGAAGTTAGCTCCCGCTAACTTCGATGTGCTTCAGTTCATACAGATAAGTAATTACAAAATCAGATTTGCAATTATCACACTTGCAGTGCCATTCACAAGAATATTCATTATCCTGAAAGTTCTCTTCACAATCCTGCACTTCATAGTCACCGCTACCGCAACTGGGACATTTTTCTTCACGGAACATTTTCTTTTTCCATCCTTTCCTTTTCACGCTTTGCTTTATCCTTAGCAATCTTTTCTGCCTTGGCTTTTTCCTTTTCGACCTTGGCATCCTGTTTTGCATTATAAGCATCAATCTCAGACTGCATAAGCTGTTCGGCAGTCATATCCTCCCGCTCTTCGGCAACAATAGCGCCGATACGGACATACCGCTGGACACCATTCAAATCAGTAATGAGAACGCCATACTGACGGTCATTAACCTTAACAAAGTTCTGAATCTCATTAGTAAAAATAGCTTCAAAAACCGCTTCACGCAACTGTTTATCTACCACATTCTTCGTAACCTTCGCCATTCTTTATCATCCTTTCTCTCTCGGTTCATACACATTATATCATATCTATAGTAAAAGTCAAGGGTAAGTTTAGGTGTTTAACACCTAAAGATAAAGGGGTGGGCAATTACTTGCCCACAGCAACCCCATCAATGTGGTTCTTTTTCACGAAGAACTCCCACGTTTCTTTTATCACAGTACATGTGTGCTCGTCACTCAGATGCGGGTCAATCGTTTCGATACAAGCCTTAATCGCCATCACGGCCCGACGAACATCGGATTCCATAACTACCCGGCGACCATCGGGGAGAGTCCGAATATTCATGGCGATTTCCGACAGCACTGTATCTACATCGTTTTCATCGCTGTCTTCATCGTCCTCATCAACGAAGTCTTCGGGGTCATCCGCTTCGTCTTCATCTTCGTCTTCGTCTTCGTCAACGAAGTCATCCGCTTCGTCATCATCCTCATCCTCATCTTCCGTGATGCTGACGGAGATACCCATAGCTTCCAGAGCGGAATCAACCACAGCGGAAAGAATGGTCAGGTCGATATCTTCGCCGTGCTTCTTAGCAGTTTCGGCCATAGCGTCCAGCACTTCGGTAGCTTCGGTAGCGGTCAGGTTCATAGTCATCTTCATAGCGGTAAATCCTTTCTGGTTTTATCGAGTGTCCTTCTCGTTTTTCTTTCGTTTCCCTTGGAACAATTGTATTATATCACATTAGAGAAAAAATGCAAGGGGCGAGTTTAGGTGTTTAACACCTAACTAATTTAGAAGAAGTTAGTTGAGATGAACTTCTTCTCCCTTTTGTAAAATCTTCCAATCAATAATATAATCGGTTCTATCTTCTTTACCGATATAAAATCTTCCATTGTAGTAGTATCCCTTATAGATACCACGTTCACTATCATATAGTACCAAAGAATAGCAAGAGATTGCTGGGCAATCTCTTGCCTGTGATGCGGGATACCAAGCGTTATTCTTCGGAATCATTCTTTTTCTTTCCCTTTTCGGCTTCCTTCATGGCCTTCTTAACGGCTCGTTCCTGCGCCTTACATTCCTGTTCCATTTTGTATTCTTCGGCGGCATAGTTTCCATCATAGGGGTCGTATCCACCTTCGCCGTTACGAGTACCACGGGGAATAGAAACCTTTACCAGAACCCATTTCTCATTCCCTTCCTCATCTACGACAGGAAATGTCAATTCGCTTGCGCTGACAGGAAGAACATCACATCCGTAGGAATCACTTAACGTTTTGTTAAGTAAACCCAGACACTTATTGCGGAGAGCCGTTTCCAAACTTGCTTTACTCGCCATACTCAATTCCCTTCTGGTTTGTGGAGTTGTCCTTCTCCTGTTCTGGAAAAATTATATCATAATTTTTAACTTTTGTCAAGTATGTATCCTGAATACAATTTTAGGTGTTTAACACCTAACTGGAAATGCGCCCCGAAGGGCGCCCGCCTTACCTTTTAAGGCGGTAGAGAGTAGTCTTACCGGACGAATCCCGCTCGACTTCATCCTCCCAGTAACCGTTCAGACCGTAGACAACCTTGCCACGGGCGGCACCGATTTCATCGGCAATCTCCTGAGCGGTAACGCCAGAGGTAGACATAGCCAGAACGGTCATGACCTTATCGTGAAGGTCGGCATACGCCTGACGGTTAGCTTCGGCCTTGGCCTTGCCCTTGGACAGTTCGGCGGTCAGTTCATCCTTGATGGGGAACAGGTCGGTCAGATTGTGGGTGTCGATGTAGTTGATGAGGGTTTCCATAGACGCTTTCTTCATAGCGTTCGCCTTTCTGGTTTTATAAGAGTTTTCCTTCTCTTTATCTTTCGTGGTTATTATATCATGGATTTTCGCTTTTGTCAAGCATTTGTTCTTTGAGGACTTGCAAGTGAGGTTGTCTGTGAGGAATACTTATCCTGAATGACTTATCAGGGGCCTCGTTCTGTTTTCCTCTCCCCTTGGAACAATTATAGTATATCATAAAATTATAAAAAGTCAACCCATGGGTTTAGGTGTTTAACACCTAAACATCAAGATGGCGAAAGGTGGGACATTTCTGTCCCACCTCGCCTTACTTCGTCTTGAAACTGTACATATCAGAACGAACATATTTCTTCACATAGTCACCGCTATAAATCGTTACTCCGTCAACCCTTACCGTAAACGGATGAGTAATCGTCCGGGGCAGAATCTTGTTCACCTTATAGTTGGTAGCATAATCTGCTCCCCTGCAAATACAGGAATAAAGAATACTCGCTTCAATTTCAGAATCAAATAAGCCCATGTGTTCTTCGACAAAATCCGGGTCATTTTCCAAATACTGGTGAACGACTTCGGCGCTTCCTTTATAGTTCCCAGAATCAGTGAAGCGAAGGTTTTTTTCGCAAAAGTCCTGATAATCGGAATCGCCCGTGATAAACTCGCTGGCATATCCCCAGATATCAAATACCGGGATAGTTTCCAACGGGTTGTTGCACTTGAACCAATCACAGTTAAAGTTAATTACTTTATCGTCAAAGTCGGAATTATAAGCATAGACTTCTCTAATCTTATACTTGGCAATATCCTGCCGGAGCTTCCGCATAATATAGCCCCATTTGTCCATCGTGGCATCGTGTCTCCGCATCATTTCAACGTACTTCTGGCGCTTTTCTTTATAGTACGCAGATTCAAACAGGGGGAGATTGTGCCAAACCTGCTCGACCACATTCGCCCGCAGGTCAACGATTGCCCCAGTTCCTTTTTCCATGATAACCCATGAGCAATCGTAACAGAATGGCTTATCAATACTTGTGGTTTCGGTATCCAGAATCAAAGCGTATTCAGACATAGACAGTTTATCCTTTCTGGTTTTATGGTCTTTTTCCTTGACCTCTGCGAGTATTATATCATATCTGAGGGAAATTGCAAGAGGGGCATTTAGGTGTTTAACACCTAAACTTCTTTGAAAAAGTTAGCGGGGTCTAACCCCGCCAATCTTATCCAAACGCTACAGTTAATGCTTTAGTGATGTGCTTCAAAAGCTCGTTGGCGTAGTCATGCGTCAGAACAACCTTTGCACTCTTGAACCCAGAACCAAGATAAGGTTCATTGGACGGGTCAATAATAACCGTAGTCTGTTTGTAGTCAAAGGCACTGAACCGCCGGATTTCTTCTTCTCTGCCCCGGTTTTCCATGCAATATACATCACCGTCAAACAGGACAATATTGTAATTACAAGTGTTTGCTTTCTGGTGGGAAAGAAACTTCTCTTTCATATCCTTCGGGATATCGTTGCTTCCGTTGGCTCTAAACTGTCTATCTCTGACCGTTTCACATTCATGATAACGATGGTCAAGAAAGACTACATCCATAGAGAAGTTTTTGTTCTTGCGCTCAATTGCTGTCAAAGATTGAAGCATACCGTTAACAATTTCTTCATTGGAACACATCGAGCCAGAACAATCAATGAAAAGGTTCAAATGACAAGTGCCAAACTTGTTATTGCCATTGGTAGTCATAGACCTATCGAAGAACCGATAATCCTGTCTGGCAACCGACCGGGGATTAAATACCCCAGAATAAGCGCAGATACCGCTACCGCCCGAGTTTTTCTTATTAAAGTTGCTGATAATCATTTCGGCGGTTTTGGTGAAGTCATTCAACTGCTGGATTTTGCCTTCGCTCAGACCTGCATTTTTACTTAATGCTCCGCCAAACATCTTTTGCAGTTTTTCCCGGTCTTTAGAGGGCATGTCAGATTCTGTGTCGCAATAGGTTTTGGTGGATTCAGAATCAGAATCTTTGCCTTCGCCCTGTCCTTCGCCTTCGCCCTCTTCTCCGCTATTTTCATCCATTCCATTCTGGGAAGAAGTCTGGCCAGATTTATTCTTTCCCTTTTCCGAACTCTTTCCCTGTCCCATTTTCTGTTTGATGGAATCAAGCGCTTTTTCAGTATCGCCCTGTTCGCCGGAAGAAGGCTGAAACTCATTCGGTGTTTTGGAGAAAGCCCGGGAAATCTTATCATACAAGTCTTTGATGGCGTGACGATACAGAAACCAGTCATAGTCATCGCCAACCCGGATTAAATGACCATACTTCTTGATGATATTATCAATGTCAGCAAGAATATTATCGGGTGCCTTGCGGAAACGAACCGCATTAAAGAAAGCGGAATCGGCGTCTGTTGCCATAGGAATACCGTTGTGAATCTCAACCAACTGCTTCTTGAAATCAGTTTTCAGATAATAATCTTTCAGAACCGTTTCAATGCGCTCATCCTCAAAGATATTATTCATCTTAGAAGGATAAAGCTCGTTCGCATTGGTCATGATGGCATGGGATACTTCATGATAAAGCATAGCCCGAACGGCTTCTTCCTCATTGACCGTATTCTTAATCTGACCCAGCCGATGAGCAATAATCGGATAAGAGATAACAATCTTATCCTCCATCGGAGAATAGAAAGAAGTACCTTCTTTCTCATCAAGGGCACATTCGATTCTCCGACCCGCATAATAGCCAATCGGCAGGGTTTTCATAATCGTTTCACATCTGGCAAAACTCAGTTCCATTCTTTAATCCTTCCTTCCCTCAAGTTCAATAGTATAATATCATAGACAGGGGGAAAATGCAAGCGGGTAATTAGGTGTTAAACACCTAAATATGAATTGGGGAAAAAGGGGATTACTCCCCTTCCTCCCGCCCGATGATAGCGGTTGCCAACTGTTCGGCGCTCAATACAAACTCCCGGGCATCGGAGCAACGGTCAACCAACGGCTCGGGCAAACCATAGGTCATACCGCCAAGAGAGAGGTTCATTGTTCCGATAATCTGGAACCCATCATGGATGTGTACCGGGCGGTTCTTGTAGTAAAACTCGCTCTTGCCATCCACAATTCCCTGAAGGAAACGAAGGCTGTCGAAGGGAAGCAGATTGATTTCATCCAGAACAATGGTCTTGCCCTGTTCCATACAGTCCCAAAGCAGACTGGGGTTGAAGTCGGGGTTGCCATCCTTAAAGATGAAGTCCTCCATCAGGTCGGACGGCAACATGGAACTGTTACATACAATACAACGGTTGTCAGATTCGGTCTGGGCCAGAGTAGTCTTACCTGTTCCGGCGCTTCCGAAATAGACCTTGAAGCGAGTATTGATAGGAGCGGAAGGTTCGCCATACTGGGCAATCATCTTGACGATACCGTCAAACTCCATACTGTCAATCTTATTCGCCACTTCATTCTGATAGGAAGAATCCATCAGGGCGAAGTAGTTTTTAACATAGGTTTTCGCTTCATTTACGCCCTTGTTGCACATATAGGCGAAGGTATTGGTGAAGCGGAAGGACGGCGTGAAAGAAAACTCGGTGAAAAAGTTCATCAGCTTCTTGATTCCATCCAGAAGAATCTCCTTTGAGGAGCGGACGGGAGCGGTGGTGGCGTTCGTGGTTGCGGTCGCAACCAGCCCAAAGATAGGGGCGAACCGCTCGTCAAGGCTCAGCTCATGCGCCCGATTACCCCGCTGGTTAAAGTCGGTCGCCCGCATGTCATCGTAGAAATCAGAATAAATCTGATAGTTCGGGTCGGTGGGCAGGACGACATAGGAGCGACCCATATTATCGCCATAGAAGGCATTGTCACGGCTACGCTTGGTGATACTAAACAGTTCAGTTACTTTCATTTTTCGGTTCCTCTCTCTTTTTTATCTTTTTGTTCCAACCCCTTGGAACAATGATAGTATAACAGATACAGTATAGAATGTCAACACGGGTCTTTAGGTGTTAAACACCTAAGTGATAAAAATTACGGTAGGCAACACACACTCCCTACCGGCAGACCATTTTTTAATTTCCACTGTTCGAAATAAGCTCAGTTCTACATAGAGCTAAATGTCACAGCTCTCTTTTTGTTCAGTGCGGAGAAAGAACTTAGTAAACTCCTGAGTTCGCCAGACACCGTTTGCAAGTCTCGCCTGTGTGGGGCTCTTTGCACCTTGCCCTTTGAACAATTATATTATAACATAATTTTCATAAAAATCAAGTATTAAAATTAGGTGTTAAACACCTAAGCGCGCTGAGGGGATTATTCCCCTCCCAAAAGAGAACTAAGAATGGAAAAGATTTCACTGGGTTCATAAGCATCGCCATTCCAGTTGTTACGAACTTCTTCGTTATCATCGAACAGAATGTCATCAGTATTAGTCATCCACAATTCTTTCGGCACTCCATAGGGGGTAATATGGATAAGGTCAAAAGTCACAGAATTAAGATGGACTTTCAACCATTCACGTTTAGCTTTAGTCACGGCTTCATCATACTGAGTATTTGAGCCTTTAGACAACCAGCTGATAATACCAATCCTGTATCCGAGCTTCTGGAGCTTGTTCAGATACCGGGCAAGCAAGCTCATGTTCAGCATGACTTGTGCTTCGATATAAGGCGACGGGTCATAAGCTCGAAGTTTCGGAAGCCAATCGGGCACATCATATAAAGCGGCGATGGTATTATCCATATCGAAGAAGATAGTTCTTTTCATTCTCTTTCGCTCCTTTCTCTCCTTGGGACATGATAAGTATACTATAAGATAAGGAATAAGTCAAGTATTATTTTAGGTGTTTAACACCTAAATGCATAAAATAAAATTGCCTCCCCATATAACTGGATGGGGAGGCAGAACAGAGGGTGTACCTCTGTTGTTAGATTTATCCCTTGGTGTAATAGGACTTCTTATCGCCCTCACGGGTTCCGACAGTCAGAACACCCTTTTCAACCAGACGCTTGGCACTCTGACCAACCGCCATGACGGTGGTATTCTCGGGAACCTGCCCGGCGAGAGCGTTCAGAATATCGGTAGCCGTATATTCCGCGAAGGAAGGAAGAGCGCCGATAGCATTATCAATGGCATCACGGCGAGCCTGCGCTTCGGGGTTAGGCCCCTTAACCTTAGCGGGCTTGGAAGCCTTCTCGGCTTCACGGAGGGCAACTTCGGCTTCATAAGCCTTATACTCGGCAATAGCCGCTTCGGCATTGAAAGCCTTGTGGTTCTTGGTGTCCTTCGCAAGAGCGGCAGTGACCGCAATCTTGACATAGCCATCATCGGCGGGGACAACCACGAAGTTGGTCTTGTTCTGACGGCCCATCTGGGCACCGGGGATAGACAGGATAGTGTTGAGGATTTCTACGTTAGTCATTTTTACTCCTTTTTTCTCAGTGGTTTAGTTTCGGCAGACCACCCTGCACAATTTTTTTGTTTCCTCTTGGAACAATTATATTATATCAGATTTCTACTTGAAAGTCAAGTATTAAATCTGTTATTTTTTTTATTCTGAGGTTACGGATGTTTGCGAGCCACATTTTCCTGCTATCTACAATTGGCGCCTTCGTAGTAGCATTTCCTTCTGTCGGGTTCCTCACCTTGTCCCTCAGAACAATTATTATTATACTCAATTTCAGTAAAAAGTCAACTATTTGATTTAGGTGTTTAACACCTAAGTAAGTAAAAGGGGATTACTCCCCTTTAACGATAGGCCGGGTAAATATTCCCCGGATGGCAAGGGCCGTTACGACCCAATGCCAATAGGAAAAAAAAGGAAGGTGAAAAGCGGAAGCAAAGCCATTCCATGCCAGAAGACACCAAAGAGGAATAATGGTGACAATCGCTACAGTGCGAAGAAACTGTGTTACAACGTCTTTCATCTTTTTACTCCTCTATCATGTTATAGGTTTTAAGGATGCGCTCGATTTTGCCCACATCCACATCGTTACAAGTGACAGGAACACGGATGGTATCGGTCTGGCGATTGACTTTCAGCTCGCCAATGCTACAGCCGACCTTACCAACGATATAGTTGATAACATGAATCGCGATGCGATTCCTTGGCAGGTAATAGGTGCGAGTAGTCATAGCTTACACCGCCTTTCCATAGCGCACAGCATACAGCTCACAATACTTAGCTTCCCATTCAGGAAGGGTGTTGAGATACGCTTCACGTGCTTCTTCGGTCTTGAAGTAATGATACCGCCCAAAGTTTTTGACCACATACAGAGTATTCATATCCTTCAATCTCCTTTCGTGTTCCTCTTGGAACAATGATATATTATCACATAGGGGTGAGAATGTCAACAATCAGTTTTAGGTGTTTAACACCTAAATAGGTTTGGGAGGAAATTACTCCTCCTGACAGATATGCGACCAGAAGATGAAACCCGGATTTTCCGCTTCCAACTTATAGCACAGTTCTTCGGCACGTTCCTCGGTATCTACAATCAAATAAGGACTCGCGCAATTGCTATCTTCAAGTTCCTGCATAATAACCCATTTAATCTTCATCATCCCATTCCTCACTTTCAAGACGATAATTCTGCCAAAGTTTTCCTTCAAAGTTGCAGTTTTGTGAAGGACACAATACACGCCATTTTTCATCATGTACTTCTGAATCATAGTACTCGTCCAAGAGGTCTTCATAAATAAGCGGTGTTCCGCATTTAGGACAGTTCATTATTCGTCAAACTCCCTTCCCTTGTATTTCGGCTTCTTATTGCGCTTATCGGGGATAATGCGAGTAACGCAATAGCCTTGCGGAAATTGCTTGCGCTCAGATTGAAATACTTCAACCCAAGACTTTTGCTTCGGTTGCTTCTTCTTACTCATCACTATCCCTCCTTACGATATGATTATATTATAAATTGATATAAATGTCAAATAATAAATTAGGTGTTTAACACCTAAGTATAAAGTTACTCCGTAGGGCGGAGTAACTCGACGAGTTCTTTTGCGGTTCTGGGAACGCAATCCTGATCGGGTCCGATGCGGATAGTTTCAAAATACCCAAGCAAATTGCCATAGGAAAAGTAATGAATAACCGCATCACCATCGGGATACTGAGACTGCGGGAAAATCCATTTGTATCCATCATACAGATGTTCCCACTGGAACGCAATCCCAGCCTTTTTCAGAAGGCGGTTGAGCCGCCTCCTGTCGTTTGCGTAGCTTTTCTTGCCCATGCCAGTCAGTTCTTCCATATCGTTTTACCTCTTTCCGTAAACTTACTCTGATTATAGTCAACTTTCTTTCTCAGGTATGGCGGGATTTTTTTCGTCCCTCCGAATACTGAAACCAGCTCACGTTGTGTAGTGACATACATCGTGATAATTTTCTGCTTATCTTCCGACTTAATAATTGTAATGCCAGTGTCGGTTAAGCAAATGTAGCGTCCAGCGTCTCCAACCCGGAATTGAATATACTTTTCTTTGATAATCTGTCCTACTCCAATTTCTTTAATGATATGCTTTACTCGTTCAGCTCTCTGGACTTCACAGTGATAGGTCATATTCTCCATCGTTTTACCCTCCTTTCATCTTGTCCAAGGGGCGACAGCTTCGCTTCAGCCAGTATATTTAACCTACTCCGTATCTTTCAGTGTTTCAGGCAATTGCATTATGCTAACTGTATTGAGGTTCATGCTCTTGAACCCGTCCCTTGGCACAGTCATATAATATCAAATATAGGGGTAAAAGTCAAGGTATGTTTTTAGGTGTTTAACACCTAAATTAGATAAGGAGAAATTACACCCGATTATCGGGTGTAACTTCTTGGATTTCCCAACAATAAAGGTTGGAAGGGAGGGCGCCTACATAGGTAAAGAACTCAACGCCGAACTCAAAAGAATAGTCCCTGAGAGTGAGGCCCTCTTTTTGAGTAGACATAATCAGCTCTTGCGTAGCTTTTCGGTGTGTCGTATAAACTCCAACCAGCTCGCCGTCTCTCATCAAGACATACAGTTCATTCATACTCACACCTCTTTCGCATAGTAGGCAAGGTTCATGCCGGTTTCCGGGGAGCAGTTGTAGTAAAAGATAGCATTACACAGCTTCTCGAAGTCACCCGGCTCATCGTCCGGTTTGGTTGTCCAGCTGGCAAGGATGCTGTCCGGGCGCACCCGGTTCGGAATCACCATGACGGGTTCACCATTGTTATACATCTTGCGAGCGAGAGCCTTTGTAATCTTAACCATGTTTCTTTCCTTCCTTTCTGTTCCCCTTGGAACAAGTATAATATAACACAAGTTCGGGAAGAAGTCAACTATTTAATTAGGTGTTTAACACCTAAATATATTCTTTAAAATAGCCCTCCCGTATCACGGACGGGAGGGAAGGAGGGAAAGCACTATTTAAATCATCATTTATTATTATTGTATTATCCGGGAGGCGGCCGAATCGTGTCCATTCTTTACTTACTTCCTTTCCATTACTTCATCGTAGTCCAGCCCCAGCCACTCGCAAACCATTTCAAAGTCGAACCACAGCGTGTCGTTCACATCAGTGATGCTCCACGGCTCGTCCGGGGACATTTCTTCCATCATCTCTTCAAGCTGGTCAAGCTCTTCCGGAGTCAGCTTGGCGGCATTATCAGCAGCTCCGCCCCAGAACTCGAAATCGTTCAGGCTCTTTTCCATCTTCATAGTCATGTTACAGCTCTCCTTTAATATATATTATTTGGGTTACACAACTCCATCCTCGTGGCCTTTGAGGGCTTGGTGGGTTAGTCCATGGAGTTGCTCACTTCGGATTGAAGTCCCTCTTCCTTTCCGCAAGATTATATTACCACATTTCACTCTTAAATGCAAGTAATAGATTTAGGTGTTTAACACCTAAAAAGCATAAAAGAAAAAGCTGGCGGTTGTACTTCCCGCCAGCTTGCCTAATATAAGCATCCTACATCGTGGCATAATGTAGAACGGCAGTTAGCTACGATAAGTATAAATCCCGCCATCCCTGTGCTAACCAGTGGACTTGGGAATCGTGGTGCGGTGGACTCATCTTTCCTTCCTCCTTTCGACAACAGTATAATACCATATTGCGTGAGAGAAGTCAACATGTATTTTTAGGTGTTTAACACCTAAATATGTCAATGGCCGCTATGGCGGCCATCTGTGGGCGGTGGACGAATTGAATAAGAATGGAACATCATTTTGAAAGAATCACCTCACCAGCACGTGCGATATATTCCTCAAAAGCCCGTGGACCCAGCTCGCACATTGCTTGAGTCCAGGTGCGCATCAGGTATACCCGGCCAGCTCTATTACCCAGCCAGCTCTCAGCGAGCTTTAAAAGGGCACGGCGAGACCGAATAGACTTGGGCACGACAAGTTGCCCGTCATTTCCCATGGGGATATAGCCATTGCGGTAAGCATAAAACAGGTACATGATTTCAATCTCCTTTCTGGTTCCTCTCTCTGAGGACAGTATCATTATATCATATTTCTTATAAAAGTCAACAAATGTTTTAGGTGTTAAACACCTAAAGTGTTATAAAGAAAGAAGGCGGCTATTGCCGCCATGACTTCATGAACGTTCATCAAGAATCGTGAAGTCATCAGGTTCCCGAACAAAACCACACGTGTTGTCGATGAAGGTGTAGCCATCATCCTTTGCTTCCTTCAGCAGTTCATTCATCCGTCGCTGATATTCAGCTTTTTGCATTTTGCGTATCCGCATGTGCCGAGCTTCGTGTTCCAAAAGCCGCAAATCTTCAATGTTCAGGGCGTCGAGGTCAATCATCATCGGGCCGATTCTCATGGTAATTATCCTTCCTTTCTGTCCCTTTGGACAAGTATATAATATCATATTATATGATATATTGCAAGTCTATATTTAGGTGTTTAACACCTAAAACAGAAAAGGCTGGGTAAACCCAGCCCGGGCATTAGCCCCGGTCCCGGATTTCTCCGGTGTTGATATTGTATTCCTTGCCATCCAGGTACAAGCCCTTTGCCAGCTGGTAGGACATGCCCCGCGCCCGCATGAACCAGCCGATATGCTTTATCGTGGTGGCGCTGTACAGCCCGTAGCAGGTTAACCAGCCTTCCGGACTAATGTCAATGACGGTTGTTGTGTAGCTCACCAGCTTGACCCGGCCATCAGAATAATGGTATTCCCGGGCCTGTGCATACTCATGTCCCGCTACCGCCTTGCTATACTCATACTGTAACATGTTCAAATCCCTCTTTCTCTTTTTTTTCGTTCCCCTTGGAACGATTATATATTACCATACTTCTTGTGATGTGTCAACACTGACATTTAGGTGTTTAACACCTAAAATGGATACCAACGAAAATCCCGGTTACTTATGTCGCCGGGATTTTCTAACCGTTTCCCCTACGGCTGGAGGGAAGGGAGGTCTTCACGAGATGAATCCCTGCCTGTTTCAGTCCCTTGCAGGTGCTGCCTCGACATTTAAGCCAGCCCAGCTGGCCCCACAGCTCGCCACTGTGTATCCCGCACCATCTCGCTCTTTCGGCGTGCGGCTGGTTCATAGCGCAAGGACTTACGGACTCTCATGGGTCACACCCGCTCCGGGCTTTGCCCGCGCTCCCCTCGGAACAAGTATATATTACCACAACCCCGATGATATGTCAACAGATGTATTTAGGTGTTTGACACCTAAACCATAAAAACCGGGATTACTCCCGATTGAGATATCCGTGTATTTCCTTGTAAGAAATGGCCGGGTCAAAGATATTAGTTTTCAGTTCCGCCGACTTGCCCAGCCGCTGCTCCAGCTGGCGCAACAGTTTCATCCCCTCATTATAGGAGAGGTTGGTAGAGATTTCCAGCCCCAGCTCTTCATCCGAATAATACAGATGGCCACCCTGGATAGCAGAACCCTCACAGATAGTGACAGAAACCGACATGTACTTATTCATTGCTCAAACCCTCTCTTTCTTATCTCTGTCCCCTTCGGACAAGTATATTTTAACAGAACCGAAGGGAAAAGTCAAGTTGTATATTTAGGTGTTTAACACCTAAATGTGGAAAAAGGCCCGAGGGCCTTATTCTGAAATGTACTCAAACCGCGCGCTCAGCTTGTTCTTAAAATCATCGTCGTCCAGGAACTCATGCAGGTCAACCATTTTCCCACCAGCTGCACACAGCCTGTCGATGAAATCAGCAGCTTCGTGCCCGGTCTTGACTTCTCTTTCCAGCCGGAAAGAGATTCCGTCATCATGCAGGCGCTGGATGGTCACATAGCTGTCGGGGATAATCACGGTAGCTCTTACGATGGTTTTCATGTTTTTCTTTCCTCTCTTTCGTTCGCTGTTTTCCTTGGTTCCAAGGGAATTATAACATTTTTTATATGGTTTTGTCAAGTTTTTATTTAGGTGTTTAACACCTAAATACCGAATAAAGAAAAAGCGCCCGAAGGCGCTTGATGTTAACAGTAAACCAAACCGAAGTCTTTCCAGCGGAGAATTGAAATCTGTTTGCAATGCTTTCCGATTGCCAGCGCCGCAGCTTTGGTGTCTACCCGGATACTTTCGTCGATGTAGTAGATTCCCTTGCTGTACCAGATTCCACAGCTTCCGCCAAACTGTTCCACAGCTCGCACAGCTTCCTCAGGCGTCCGGCACTCCAGCCCACGCAGCGCAACCTGATAGCCGCTTTTGTAGGAGACAGATTTATAGTTTTTCAGAGTCAGGCCATCATCCTCGCGCAGGTTCAGGAAAAGCTCAATCGTGATTTTCATGGTTTTGACCTCCTTCATTTGATGCCTAATTATAACATGTATTCGGAAGGTTGTCAACACAAGAAATTAGGTGTTTAACACCTAAATATTGGGAAAAAGTGGGGGCCGGATGTTCGGCCCCGTTTTCGGTTTAGTGGCGCATCCAGTAGACCACCATCCGTTCCGTAATGTGGGGATCCAGCTGGTTAATCCGCAGGGTCTTTTCGCCGCCTGCGAGCTTGAGCTCCCACATCAGCTTGCGAGCTTCATCCAGCGTCAGCTTCTTTTCCTCCAGCTCGCCGTCATCGACTCTCGTGTACATGGTGCAAAACGGCCGGGTATAATTGAAATTGACGATGGAAACGGCGATGTAAACGTACTTCATGATTTTCTCCTCTCTTTCTGTTCCCCCTTGGAACATCTGTATTATATCAGAAAAATGGGATAATTGCAAGCGGGATATTTAGGTGTTGAACACCTAAAAATTAAAAATGAAATTAGAGGATGCGTTCAACGTCCTCTTCATGAACAAGTGCCCACATTGTAATTTCATAACCATATTTTCTTGCGGCCTGAAGTTCTGCAACGGCCTCGGAAACTTCGGTTTCATCATAAACGGCGGAAAACTTATAAGCATCGAGGGTGGTTTTGGGCTCTTGATATTTAAGAATAATTTTCATTTTGTTTTCTCCTTTTATTTTCAAATTACCCCTTGGAACAATAGTATTATCTCATAAATATGGGAATTGTGCAATAGATAAAATTAGGTGTATAACACCTAAATAATAAATAAGCGCCGAAGCGCTTAATATCCATAAGGCGGATATCGCTTTAATATATTTGATATTCTTTTTCGTTCTTGATGTTCACGATATGAGATAGCGGAAATTGCAATTACCAGCCCACCAATAATTATAATGAGACTGAGGATAATATTCTCCGTAATTACTCCGCTAAGAAGCCCGCCCAGCACGATCCCGCACCCGATAGTCTCAATCAAACCCATGTTCGTTCCCTCCTTCATTTGATACCTTATTATACTATAGATTCATATTATAGTCAAGAGTCAAATTAGGTGTTTGACACCTAAATAAAAATAGGGCACGTTTCCGTGCCCTATTTTTCAATCATTTAGTATATATCCTTCCCAATATACCTCTACAATTTCATCGTCTTCTTCATTCCGTCCTACGTCCCACATAAGTAAGTTGGCGATATCACCCGGTTCCCACGTCATGGCGTCTTCAAAGAAGCACCAGATGTTATCATTCCGGTCTTTACAGTATACAGCCCAGAGCTTGTCAGCTCGCTGTTCCACCTTGACCACGATGGTCAGCTTCGGATAAAACTGACCATGCCCGAGCTCAGCCCTTTCAGCCGCCGCAGCTCGCTCAGCTCCAGCCACTACCGGAACGGTAGTGAAGAGCATAACCATAGACACAGCAACCAGAGCCACTATAGCAACCAGAGTCCTCGTTTTCATGATACCAACCTCGCTTTCTTTATTGTCCCTTCGGACAAGTATAGTATATACTATGTGTCTATATATGTCAATCCTTATATTTAGGTGTTTGACACCTAAATGAGAAAGAAGAAAAAAGAGGCCCACTAAAGGGCCTCTTCGCGCAGCTCGCACAGGACAGCCATAGCTTCCTGGTGAGAGGCGCAGCTATAGCAGCAGCTCTCAGTAACGCCGTCATAGCTGACCCAAATCTCCCACTGATGCGCGCGCAGAGAATCATGCCGCCGGAGTTCGTAGGTAACTTTAATAGACATAGATGGAATCCTCCTCTACTTTATTTTGTCCCTTTGGACAAGTATAGTATATAACAAGTGCATCTATATGTCAACCCATATATTTAGGTGTATAACACCTAAATCGGAAAAGGGCCCGAAGGCCCTGCTGGTCAATAGAACTCTTTTTCAGCCTTCCAGCCTTCGCTGAGATTGTAGTACACCACCCGGCACTCGCCGTACTTGCAGCCGAGCTCATCCAGCATACACCGCGGAATCGAGCTTTCATGCTGGCTCCGCGTACCATGCGCGCGGAACAGAAGGGTTTGATCGTCCAGGCTGTACACTTCAATTTCATAGCTTACCATTTGAATTACCTCCTTCTTTGATGGTATAAGTATATCACTATTGGTCATGGTTTGCAATAGTCATATTTAGGTGTTTGACACCTAAATCGTAGTGCGAATATATTGGGTCAAAGATAATTTGATCCGATTATATTTGATACAAGTTAGTTATGACTAACGCAAGATGAAAAAAAGAGGGCTCGCGCCCTCCCTTTTACTTGCGTTCGCTCAGTTTATCAAGGAAGTCCTGAATGTCTTCATATATGAAGATGTGCATGTCATCCTCTTTTCTTGTGGTTTCTCTCCATCCAAGTGCTGGGTGCCGATACTGTTCGATCATGCACTCTGCCATCGCCCGGCTGACCTGATGGTTTCCAATCATGCAGCCCATTTTGCTGGTAGAGATAATAACTACTTTGGTCATTGTTGTTCTCCTTTCTTGTTTGGCCGGGAGGGCTTTCGCCCTCCCAGCTGTCGTTCTTAGTCTGGCCAAACCCAAGTGACTTTGCCGCCCATGCCATACTTCCGACAGATTTTCCGCCCAGCTTTCTGCCATCCTGTGAAGATTTCCCAAGCTCGTTTGCTGGAAATCTTTGACCGCTCGCCCTCAGCGGTCTGATAGAAATACTTCATGCCTTCATTGATAATCATTTCTTTCATTGTCTTATCTCCCTTTCTTATTTGGTGCCAGCCTTGGGCCGCTTCCTATCAGCTGGCGTGGGTACTCTCATTCGGCCTCCCTGCTTCGTACCTGCCACAGGGGAAAGGTCTTTCTACTTATCCAATGGTATCACCTTCCTTCTTGTCATTCCCTCCCGGGAGGGGAGGGGAGGGGCTTCAGCCCCTCACTTCCTCTACCCAGTCCCGCAAGGTCGGGATGTTGTGCTCTTCCAGATAATCGTAATACCTTCCCAGCCGGGCGCTGACCCATTTCTGGGTCTTCTTGTTGAATACGCTCCACTGCTGGATTTCAACGGTTCCCCTCTTCGCATTGTACTTCAGGGAAGACTCCAGCCCCTTCCGCCCGGTCACGGTCAGCATCTCAATAAACTGAGCCCGGGTCAGCAGGAAGACCATGTCAGGAAGATTGTCTTCCGTCAGGTTATCGACTTCAGCGGCGTAGGCAATAAAGTCCGCCTTCGGATAGATATCCTCAGCCCGGATCCCGGGCTGGGAAACCTTCCAGCCGCCTGCGGCCGTCTTCGTCTCACCATGGTATAATTTTCCATGGATCCGGATCGTCCAGTCGGTTTTACCAGCCGCCCGACAACGGACATCCGCCTCAGCCCTCACGCCTCGGGCCATGACAAAATCGCGAACATGATAATCAGCAAACTTCCCCAGCTCACCAGTGCTACCCTTGGCGGCCTCAGCCCTCAGCCGCTCATGAAACTCTCTAACCGCCTGAATCTTTTCAGCTTTTTTCATTGTAAAAACCTCCTTCAATTTGTAGCTTTTTCTCGGTTCGATACTTTAACCAACACTTGTACTCACCACATTCCAGTCGCCTTCATCGTGGGCATGGAAAACACACCCCTCCAGCTCCCTACTCTGCCCGGCTGTTGGTCTCATCGTATCTCGTTTTCAAGGTTCAGGCCGCTTTTTCCCGGTGCGGTCTATGCTAACCGTTCGCCTCGCCCCGCTGGGGCGGTTCCCTCAAGGAACGACTGTAGTTTACACCTAAAACGAATATCTGTCAATGACTTTTTTATTAAAATTGTTACAAAAATATAGTAAAAAATATTGCAAGTTTTTTAACTGTACAAGCTCAAATATTACAGAATTGTAATAGCTTTATTACATTTTGTAACAATTCCGTAACCCGGGGACACATTCGGGCAAATCGGTAAGGCATGACTAACCCGAATCACGGGCCTCCACACTTTCCACCAACTTTTTTAAAATCAAACATTTGACTTTGCTAAGCCTTATATGATATAATATAACCAAAAGGAGGTGATTGTGTGAAAAAACCATACTCTTTAGATTATTCAATAGAAACCGATAAAGAGCGAGCTGCTGCCGTAAGAGATATATTAGATTCTTTACCTTACGACCCATCTCCAACAGATTTGGAACAAATGGCCTCCTATATTTTATATGGCAAAGATGAGGAAGGTCAAAACGCAGTTCAGCGTGGTGACACACTTGATAATAATAAGCGCTATAATTCGTATAAGAAAAAAGATGATAAAGCGCTTTCGCTCGAAGAAATACTTGATAACCCATTTATTGACCAATAGCAAATTAAACCTATGCATTAGCGCGATGCCTATGTGCGTCCGCGCCCCTCAATTAAGCGACCCAAATATGATAAAGAGGGAAATATAGTGGATATTGGTGATGGTGATATTCCTGGAATGTGGGAAGTTTGGGACTCAATTGACAGACTATCGCACTGGATTGCACAACTTGAGGGTAAAATACCGCCGGAGGAAGGCGTCGAAATATTTGACGATTCCTATCGTCTATATCGCCTAAAACATAATTTAATTGATATTAGGAGAACGCAATATTATTTAAAGGATTCGTATAAGCCCGAAATACATTTTCTCGCAATTGACCACCCTAAAACCCAATACTACGATTGGTGCGGCGACGCCTTCTACTGGATGCCATATGATAAGTGGAAAGAGCGAGTTAATAATGCGCTTACAAGTAATATTTCGCGCGACCTTAAAGATTATGAAACAAGAGGGGAGGGGGACCAATTAGAGGTAAAATGGGTTGTTAGACACCATACCTTTGACTGGGAGAACCCTAGCCATGTTCGCGCGCTTATCAATTAGTATGATACGTTGTATGAGTCGCTTAAGGATAAGTTGGATACATACGGCCGCACCCTTATTTGGGATTTCGAACGCTACTGTGAGTTAGCCAATTTAACCCCAATTCGCACCTTTATTCTTAAATGCAAAATTGATAAGATGCCATATGTAGAAATTATTGAAGAGCTTGATAAGAAGTTTAATTTAACCTACAATATCAATCATTTGTCAACTATTTTAACAAAAGAAATCCCTAAAAAAATTGCCGAAGTTGCGAAGAAGCAACGTTTACTTATAGAGACACCCATATCTTAGAAGAAACGCTGCCGCGAATGCGGCAAACTTTTACCAATGGATGCCGTATTCTTTGGACATAATTATGCAAATCCAGATACATGGCAACATCGGTGTAAGATTTGTGAAAAGCAACTACGAATTAGTAAGGGAGGATAGAATGTAAATGACAAACGATCAAAAGACACGTAAGTGTCTTAGGTGTAAGTAGGATGTGCCGCTAACATCCTTTTAGAAAACACCTAGCAAGTTTTTTCCAGGCGGCCGCTCCTATATTTGTACAAATTGTTTAGAATAGATGGTACCGCAGGACAATTTGGGAGAAGTGGATAGATTGATGCGCTGGCTTGATTTACCCTTTGACCTAAATAAATGGACGTAGCTTTATGAGACACATAAAGACCATACGCTTACGGCCTACTTTAATTTATTGTACGATGACCACTATAGTAGTTTATAGTGGTAGGACGAGAACGAAAGATGGCGGCTGGCCCGTGCGGAAGGCACACTTGATGATGAAATTAAAGAACTTAATGACGCGAAAGTTAAGCGTTTAAAGAAGGTTTGGTCCGCCGCATACAAACCAGAACAATTGCTTTGGCTTGATAATTTTTATAATTAGATTGTGGCTACACAAAATGTTTCTACTCCAATTTTATAGGAAAAAGCGCGCGACTTCTGTGAACTTTAGATTCATATTAAGGAAGGTTTGCGCTCGGGGCAAGATGTTTCTAAAATGATGAAGCAGGCAGATGATATTGTTAAGACATATCATTTTGAAGCCTCTAATGCTAAATCCGCGGCAGACTTTGAATCAGTCGGGGAACTTATGGTTTATTTTGGCAAGAAAGGATGGCATCCTAATTGGCATACAGAACCACAAGATTCTATTGACTTTATGATGGAAAATATTTAGAATTATTTGAAACGTCTTGTGTTTAATGAAGGAAACTTCGCAGAGCAGGTTGAAGATAAGCGCGCCCGCTACAACATGACAGAACGCCTTGAAGAAATTGAAAACGAAAGAATCGAATTCGATGAAACCTCTGAAGTTGAGTATGAAGGTGAAGATGAATTACTTACTGAACTATAGGGGGGATAGGATGAATGATTCGAAGGAAGTTGTAATGCGGGATGGAATACCGATTGAAAAAGGTATTGTTCT